>ERZ1645192.425-NODE-425-length-34726-cov-12.126013_pt1 | contig 34726 bp, 32 predicted proteins | sample MGYA00575354_ERZ1645192 | MGnify/ENA primary metagenome ERZ1645192 (study PRJEB40844, sample SAMN11349763) | freshwater sediment metagenome | isolation source: river sediment | host: Sediment | place: India: Faizupur Khadar , New Delhi | collected 2017-02-21 ...
TGATGGACGGCGACGTCGGCAAGCTCTCGGGCGGCTGGAAGATGCGCGTCGCGCTGGCCCGCATCCTGCTCATGCGCCCCGACGCCATGCTGCTCGACGAGCCGAGCAACCATCTCGACCTCGAAAGCCTGATCTGGCTGGAGCAATTCCTCAAGGGCTATGAGGGCGCATTGCTGATGACCTCGCATGACCGCGAGTTCATGAACCGCATCGTCAACAAGATCGTCGAAATCGACGGCGGCGCGCTCAATTCCTATTCCGGCGACTACGAATTCTACGAGCAGCAGCGGGCGCAGAACGAGAAGCAGCAGCAGGCGCAGTTCGAGCGCCAGCAAGCGATGCTGGCCAAGGAAATCAAGTTCATCGAGCGCTTCAAGGCGCGCGCCTCGCATGCCGCGCAGGTGCAGAGCCGGGTGAAGAAGCTCGACAAGATCGAGAAGGTCGAGCCGCCGAAGCGCCGCCAGACCATCCTGTTCGAATTCCCGCCCGCGCCGCGCTCGGGCGAAGATGTCGTCACCCTCAAGGGCGTCAACAAGGGCTATGGCGCCCGCAGCATCTACCAGGGCCTCGACTTTCAGGTGCGCAGGTCTGAGCGCTGGTGCGTCATGGGCGTCAACGGCGCCGGCAAGTCGACGCTGCTGAAGCTGGTGACGGGCCACACCCAGCCCGACGACGGCGCGGTGCAGCTCGGCGGCAGCGTCAAGATGGGCTATTTCGCCCAGCACGCCATGGAGCTTCTCGACGGCGAGCGCAGCGTCTTCCAGTCGCTGGAGGATTCGTTCCCGCAGGCCGGCCAGGGCTCGCTGCGCGCGCTCGCCGGCTGCTTCGGCTTTTCCGGCGACGACGTCGAGAAGAAATGCCGCGTGCTGTCAGGCGGCGAGAAGGCCCGCCTCGTCATGGCGAAAATGCTCTACGATCCGCCGAATTTCCTCGTGCTCGACGAGCCGACCAACCATCTCGACATGGCGACGAAGGAAATGCTCATCGCCGCCTTGGCCAATTACGAGGGCGCGATGCTGTTCGTCTCGCATGACCGCCACTTCCTCGCCGCGCTGTCGAACCGCGTGCTGGAGTTGACGCCCGAGGGCATCCACAAATACGGCGGCGGCTATACCGAATATGTCGCCCGCTCCGGCCACGAGGCGCCCGGCCTGCATAGCTGAGATCTGCGAAAGCGCGCGCGGCCGCCAGCGGCTCAATGGCCGTTGTCGTGCGGCGCGTGGCTGAGGCGGTCGACATAGGCGATGCCGATGGCCGAGAGAATGAAGACGCAATGGATCACCGTCTGCAGGATGACGCCCTCCATCGTGTAATTGGTCTTGCCCGGAATGCCGATATTGCCCGCCTCGATGAAGGTGCGCAGCAGATGGATCGACGAGATGCCGATGATCGCCATCGCCAGCTTGATCTTGAGCACGCTGGCGTTGACCTGGTCGAGCCATTCGGGCTGGTCGGGATGGCCTTCGAGCTTGAGCCGCGACACGAAGGTCTCGTAGCCGCCGACGATGACCATCATCAAGAGGTTCGAGATCATCACCACGTCGATGAGGCCGAGCACGACGAGCATGATCTGCTGTTCGGAAAACTCGGCCGCATGGCTGATGAGGTGCCAAAGCTCCTTGAGGAACAGGAACACATAGACGCATTGCGCGACGATCAGGCCGAGATAGAGCGGCACCTGCAGCCAGCGCGATCCGAACACCAGCGCCGGCAGCGGCCTGAGCGATTTCGTGGCTTCGACGGCCTTGGGTTCCTGCATCTTTTGCCTCTCGCGCCTCTTTTGAAGGGTGGTTTTGGTCCGACCGTCTATGCCCGAGGCCAATTTTACATTCAATTGCAAAAAGCATGCGACGGCCGGCGACGCAACCCGCCGTCATTGCGCCAGGGCAAGGCCCCGTCCATATCCCTATGAGAGGGTTGTTCGTTTGGGCGGCAGCGACGCGGGGCGCGTGAGAAATGATCCAATCAAGCTGGTTTCACTTCGTCGTCGCGCTGTTCATCGGCCTGCTGATGGGTCTGGAGCGCGAGCGCTCGAAGGGCGAGGGGCCGCAGCGCGGCCCGGCCGGCATCCGCACCTTCGGGCTTGCGGCGCTGGCCGGCGCGATCGGCCTCAACCTCGCCGGCGCGGCGGGCCTCGTCGCCGTGACGATCTGCATCGGCGCGCTCGCCGTCGCCTCCCATGTCTTCAGCCGCAGGGATGATCCCGGCCTGACGACGGAAGTCGCGCTGCTGCTCGCCCCGCTCTGCGGCGGCCTCGCCATGAGCGATCCCGTGCTCGCCGCCGGCGCGGGCGTGGCCGTGACCATCCTGCTCGCAGCCAAGGACCCCCTGCACGCTTTCGTCAAGAACGTGTTGACCAGGCAGGAAATTCAGGACGGCCTGCTGCTCGCCGTGGCCACCGTGATCGTCTGGCCGCAATTGCCCGACCGTCCGTTCGGCCCCTTCAACGCGCTCAATCCCAACAAACTGTGGCTGATGGTTATTCTGGTGCTCGCCATCGGCGCGCTTGGCCATGTCGCGACGCGGGCGCTTGGCGCGCGCTTCGGGCTGCCGCTCGCGGGCCTGGCCTCCGGCTTCGTGTCGAGCACCGCCACCATCGGCTCGATGGGCGGCCGCGCCGCCGCGCAACCGAACGCCCTCGCCGGCGCGGTGGCCGGCGCGACCTTGTCGACCGTCTCGACCTTTCTGCAGATGTCCATCCTGCTGTTCGCCATCAGCCCGCCGACGCTGCTTGCCCTGGCGCCGGCGCTGGCGGCGGGCGGCGCGGTCGCGGCGGCCTATGGCGTCGCCTTCACTCTGGCCGCGATCGGCGCCGTCAATGAATCGGGCGAACATAGCGGCAAGGCCGTCAGCCTGCGCGCCGCCTTCGCGCTCACCGCCGCGCTCGCCGTGATGGTCGTCGCCGCCGCGACGCTGAAACATTATGTCGGCGACGCCGGCGTCATCGTCGGCGCCGCGCTCGCGGGCCTCGTCGACACCCACGCGGCGGCGATTTCCGTCGCCTCGCTCGCAGCGTCGGGCAGTCTGTCGGCGGCCCAGGCGGTCACGCCGATCCTCGCCGCCATGACCTGCAACGCCCTGGCGAAAATGGTGATGGCCGTCAGCGCCGGCACAGGCTCCTTCAGCCTGCGCGTCATTCCCGGCATCGTCGCGTCGATGGCGGCGGCCTGGATCGCCGCGCTGATCTGACGACCACAGCGGCGTCTCAGGCCGCGGCCGGCCGCCAGCGCGCCAGCTGCTCGATCGCCGCCGCATGCAGCAGCCGCAACCGCGCGATGTCGTCCCGATGCGGCGCGCGGCCCTCGACCCGCGCCGCGCGCTCCATCGCCGCCGCCTGTTCCGCCACGGCGCGCGCGCCGACATTGAAGCTCATGGATTTCAGCGCATGCGCGGTCGCGCCGATGCGGTCGAGATCGCCGGCGGCGACGGCCCCGGCAAGATCATCGAGGCGCTCGGCCGATTGCATCCGGTATAGGCCGGCGATGCGCTCCACCACCTGCGGCGAATGGCCGGACATGGCGAACAGGTCGTCGAGCGCGGCGGCGTCAAGCGCTTGCGCCGGCGCGCCGGATACGACCGGCGCTGACGGCTGCAGCCCGCCCGTCGCATGCGCGGCGATGCAGGCGGACAGGCGCGCCAGCGTGAACGGCTTGTAAAGCGCGCCATCCATGCCCGCCTCGCGCCAGGCGTCGGCGGCGGCGCCGATGACATGCGCCGTCAGCGCCACGATCGGCGTGCGGCGGCGGCTCTCCGCCGCCTCGGCGGCGCGGATCATCCGGCTTGCGGCGAAACCGTCGAGATCGGGCATCGACCCATCCATCAGCACGAGGTCGTAATCGCGCGCCAGCACGGCCTCGACCGCCTGCCGGCCGTTTTCGACATAGTCGGCTTCGAGCCCGAGGCGGCGCAGCGCGGCGGCGGCGATCTCCCGATTGACCTCGACGTCGTCGGCGACAAGCAGGCGCAGGCCGGAGAAGACAGCCGGCGGCGCTGCGGCGTATGGATGGTCCGGGGCGCTCTCGGCCAGCGGGCGGCCATCGATCAGCCGCGCGACGACATCGTCGAGTTCGGCGCGCGACAGCGGCCAGCCGAGCGTGGCGTCGACGCTTTGGCCGCTCAGTCCCGCACTGGCCTCTTCTTCCGGCCGCGCCAGCGCGACGACGCCGCCCGACCGGGCGACCGCCAGACGCGGCGCGCCGGCGAGCGCGGCGAACGGCGCAACGACCAACATGGCGGCCTTGCCTGCTTCGAAGAGCGTTTCCGACGACGCACGCTCGACCAGGAAACCCGCCTCGCGCAGCGCGGCTTCGATGACGGCGGCGGTCTGCGCGCCCGGCAGCGCCACGACGGCGCGCGGCAGGCCCTTGTCGTGATTGGTCCAATGCGCCCGCATGACAGGCTGCGATCTGGCCGACAGAGGCAGCGTGAAGGAGAAAATCGCCCCCTCGCCCTCGCGGCTCGTCACCGCGATCTCTCCGCCCATTGCCGCGACCAGGCGCCGGGCGATGGTCAGGCCGAGGCCGGTGCCGCCGAACTTGCGGGTCGTCGTCTGGTCGGCCTGCGAGAACGCTTCGAAAATCGTCCCCAGTTTCTCCGCCGCGATGCCGACGCCGGTGTCGGCGACGCTGAAGCGGATGCGGTCCGCGCCCTCCGCCTCGACGGCGACCGTCACGCCGCCGGTCTGCGTGAACTTGAGCGCGTTGTTGACGAGATTGCCGAGCACCTGGCCGAGGCGCGTCGGGTCCGCTTCGACCATCACGCCCGGCGGCGCGCTGATGTTCCCGGCAAGGTCGAGCCCCTTGGAGCGGGCGCGGTCGGCGAACAGCCGCAGCGTCGTGTCGACGGCCTCCGCCGCATCGACGTCGAGGCGTTCGACGTCGAGTTTGCCCGCCTCGATCTTCGACAGGTCGAGAATGTCGCCGATGATGGCGAGCAGGCTCGACCCCGAACGGGCGATGACCTCGGCCTGCTTGCGCGCGCGCGGCGGCAGGTCGGCCGAGGCGAGCAGTTCGGCCATGACGAGAATGCCATTCATCGGCGTGCGGATTTCATGGCTCATCACCGCCAGAAAGTCGGATTTCGCCCGATTGGCCTCCTCCGCCTCGCGCGCGGCGCGGGCGAAATCGGCGGTGCGCGCGGCGACATCCTGTTCGAGGCGGGCGCGGTGCCGGGCGAGACGCTCGTCGCGCTCGCGAATATCGCTGATCATGCCATTGAAGCCTTCGACCAGAAGGCCGACCTCGTCGCGGCTTTCGGCGGCGAGCGTCACCGAATAATCGTGATCGGCGCGCACGCGCGACATCGCCCGCATCAGCGCCGACAACGGCCGCGTGATCGTCCTGCGCAGCCGCAGCGCCAGGGCAAGCGCCAGCGCCAGCGCCAGCGAGCCGCCGAGCAGGGCCGACGTGACGACGCTCCAGACGACCGGCGCGAAATCGTGCGTATCCATGATGACGCGCAGCGCGCCCACCTGACGCCCGGCGTAGACGATCGCCACATTGGCCTCGAGCGTCCGGCTGCCAACGATCTCGAAGACGCCGACCTCCTTGCGGCCAGACTCGAGCACGACGTCGCTCGCCAATTGCTCGGTCGCCCCGACATCGGCGAAACTGCGCCCGTCGGGCAGCACGACGCCGGCGAAGACGAGGCCGTCGATCTTGCCCATGGCGCGGATCGCCTGATAGGCGCCATTGACGTCGCCCTCCGCCGTCGGCCGCGCCACGGCGGCGGCGATCACTTCGGCCGTGGCGAACAGGCTGTCGCGCTTGGCGGCGGCGTAGCGCGCCGTCTCGAGCCAGAGTGAGACGCCCAGCATCACGACGGCGGCGAGAGTGATCGCGGCGACGGCGAGAACGATCAGGCGAATGCGGATCGACGACGAGAATTTGAACTGCATCGCAGGATTCTGGACAGTTCAAGTTAACAGGCCGGAAACCTAGCCTGCAGTGCGCGGCAAACGGCAACCTTTTCTTGATTATTGTCCGATTGATTGTTCAAGGATGAACGAAGCGCTCATCCGCGAAAGGAATTTTGTCGATGCAGCGCGGAAATGAATGATGACTTCTGGCCAGACGACACATCGGTTTGAATATGTGCTCGATGGCGAGTTGCGCATTCTTGCCGTCGATGACGATCCGATTCAGCGCGAATTCTGTTCCGTCTATCTGTCGACGCCCACCGTCGCCATTGACACCGCCGATTGCGCCGAGGCCGGATTGGCCCTTCTCGACCGGAAAACCTACGCGGCGGCGCTGATCGACGTCGACATGCCGGGCATGAACGGCATTGAAATGGTCGCGCGCCTGCGCGCCGACCCGCGTTTCGACGCGCTGCCCCTGATGGTCGTCACCGGCCGCGAGGACATGCTGTCCATCGACCAGGCCTACGAGGCAGGCGCCACGGCCTTCATGTGCAAACCGGTCAACTGGCGCCTTCTCGCCCACCAGATCCGCTTCATGATCCGCGCGCATCGGGCGCTGCGGCAGACGGGGGCGGCTCGTGACTGAACGAAGCGCCCGACTGTCTGCGACCCTCGCGCGCTTTGCCGGCGACGCACGCGGCAATGTGGCGGTGCTGTTCGCCGGCGCCGCTGTCGCCATCATGGCCACCATCGGCGCGGCGGCGGATTACGCCAATCTTCTGTCCGTGCGCGCCAATTTCCAGGGCGTCGCCGACAGCGCGGCCCTCGCCGCCGCGAAGGAATTCCGGCTTGCCAACGCCGACCGGGCGATGATCGCCAATCTGGCGACGACAGTCGCCAAGGGCATGCTGGCGCAAAAGGGCAATGCGGCGCGGCCCGTGGTGACGTCGGAGGTTGACGCCCAGCAGCGCAAGGTGACGGTGCGCATATCGGCCAATGTGCCGACCTATGTCATGCAGATCGCCGGCGCGAAGGCGGCCGAAATCGGCGTCAACGCCACGGCGGCCGTCGTCGGCGGCGCGCCGATCTGCGTCATTGCGATGGAGACGACCAGCAATTCCTCGCTGCTGCTCGACAAGAGCGCTCGCCTGCAGGCGCCCAATTGCGCCATCTATTCCAATTCGACGCTGCCGAACGGCCTGATGGCCAAGAATTCCGCGATGATCAGCGCCAGTTTCATCTGCTCCGCCGGCGGCAAGAGCAGCCCCGGCCCCGGCAGCTTCACGCCGGAGCCGCAGACCGATTGCCCGATCCTGCCCGATCCGCTCGCGGCGCGGCCCGCGCCGGCGTTCGGCGGCTGCACCGAGACGAACAAGATCGTCGCCGCGGCCTGGATCACCTTGCGGCCGGGCGTCTATTGCGGCGGCCTGACGATCACCCTCGGCGCGAATGTCGCCTTGCAGCCGGGCGTCTATGTGTTCAAGGACGGCCCGCTGCTCGTCAACGGCGGCGCGTCGCTCCACGGCGCCAATGTCGGCCTGTTCTTCACCGGCGCGGGCGCGGTGATGAATTTCGACGCCCTGTCGCATGTGTCGCTGACCGCGCCGGCCTTCGGCGAGATGGCGGGACTGCTGGTGTTCGAGGACCGCGCCTCGCCGGCGGGCCAGACGCATCAGATTCTCAGCAACGACGCGCGCATGCTGCTCGGCACCATCTACCTGCCGCAGAGCCGGCTGCATGTCGCCGCGACCAGCCCGGTCGCCGACAAGTCGGCCTATACGATCGTCGTGGCGAAGCTCTTCACCCTGTCGGAAGGGCCCACCATGGTGCTCAACACCAATTACGGCGCGACCAACATTCCCGTGCCGCCCGGCGTCGGCGCCGTCGGCACGCAGACCGCCCTGACGAAATAGCCCCGTCAGCCAGAGGCGCGGGATCGATGGATCGGCGGGAGGCGCTTCAGGCGACGCTGCGGCGCGGCGGCTGGCCGCTCTCGACCATGGCGCTGATCGTTTCGGCCGGAACCGCCTTCGAGAACAGCCAGCCCTGCAGGAAATGACAGCCTGCGGCGCGCAGGAAACGATGCTGTTCGTCGGTCTCGACCCCTTCGGCGGTGATCTTCAACCCGAGCGCGCGCGCCAGCGCGATGACCGCATGGACGATGGCCGCCGACCGCATCAGGCCGACGCCCGCGACGAAGGACTTGTCGATCTTCAGCTTGTCGACAGGAATTTTCAAAAGATAGGTCAGGCTCGAATAGCCCGTGCCGAAATCGTCGATGGCGATGCGCACGCCGCGGGCGCGCAGGGCGTTGATATTGGCCAAAGCGGAGTCGAAATCCTCGATATAGGCCCCTTCGACGATCTCGAGCTCAAGGCGATGCGGATCAAGCCCGACCTCGGCCAGCATCTCCAGCAGGCGGTCGGCAAAATGCGGATCGTGGAAGCGGGCGGCGACGACGTTGACGCTGACCGTCAGGCTCGGCCAGCCGCGCGCATCCGAGCAGGCCCGGCGCAGCACCCACCAGTCCAGCGCCTCCTCGGCCGCGGGCGCACTGAACAGGGTGAGCACGTCGGCCGGCGTGACGAGGCGCGGCGTCGGCCTGAGCACGCGCAACAGCGCCTCGACGGCAACGATGCGCGCGCCATCGGCCGACACCTGCGGTTGATAGTGCAAGGTGAGGTCGTCGAACACGATGCTGTTGCGAATGGCGGCCTCGGGCATTGCCAAACCTGACGTTAAGGAGCCTCGGCCGCCCATATCGTCATGCAAGTCTTGATTATTCTTTAGCGTTACGTTGCCCGGACCGAGAAAAATATCATCGAAAGCAGCAGGCGCCGGCAAGCGCTCCCGCGGCCCGCGCCCGTCCTGTCCGCCTTTGACTGCGCTCAATCCGCGAACCGATGCGCCCGACCTTCGCGCACGCCATGGCGAATGAAATGGCGATAGGCGCACATTCCATTCTGCCGAACGTCGTCATGGGCCGCGAGGTAATAGGCGGCGTCGAACTTCAGCGCCTTGAGCCGCGCAACCTGTCGCGCCTCGGCCAATCTCGACAAAGGAGGGATCGCCGTTCGGCGCAGCAAGCGCGTCGTCAAATCAGGCGCGACAGCCTGTCTGGCGTTCTCCTGCGCGATCTTTGCCACGAGTTCGTCTCGCACGCGCCGCGCATTGACCAGTTCGCCCTCCAAAGTGGCGACCTCATGGTTGCGCTCATCGCGCACGTCGGTCAGCTCGCGCTCCAGCCGCGCCGCAAGGTCATCGCGCTGTCGGCGCGCATCGGCCAATTGCTGTTCCAGGCTCTGCAATTCGCCCTCGAAAGTGGCGACGACGTGATTGCGCTCATCGCGCGCATCGGCCAATTGCTGCTCGAGCCCCTGCAAGGCGCTGTCGCGTTCGGAGCGCATTTTTGCCATTTCCTGCGCCAGCGCCGCCTGCATCTCGCGCAAATACGCCGCCTCATGGCTCGCCCTGGCCGCGCGCAACGCCATTTCCGCCTTGACCTCATCAAGCCCGCGCTGAAGCGCGGCGTTGTCGGAGACCAGGGCCCGCATCGCCATCGCGGCGTCATCGGAGCTGCGGCGCTGAGCCTGCGCCTCTGCCTCGCTTGACGCCAAGGCGATGCGCCTTTGCTCGCTCTGCGCCTTTTCGGCCTCCAGCTGCCGACGCAGCTCGCTCAGCAAGACGTCGTAGTCCGCGAACATCGAGCCAAAAACGCCAGAAGCCTTCGAGAACTCAGACCTGACGATGTCGAGATCGCGCCTCGCCTCCTCCGAGACCGGATCGGCGGCGAGCATGATCATGGCGCGATAGGTTTTCAGAACCCATTCGTGCACGTCGGGATGAACGGCCAGCGCTTCCTCATGCACCGTTTGATGGCGCAGACTGGCGGACAGATACGCGTCCACCGCCTCGGCGGCCTGATCCGGCGCGCCGGTGAGATCGACGCCGATCCGTTCGCCGAGGCTCTTCACGGATTGCCGCCAGTCCAGCAGAAATTCCGACCAGAGCGTCACGCCGCGCGGCAAATCCCGGCTTTCGACCTCCGCGTCGAGCACATGCCGCAGCCACAGGAGCAGCCCCTTCCCAAGCGGAAATCCGTTGCGGTCGGCCAATGATTGCGCGACTTCGAGGGGGGAGCGGACAGGCAGAATCGCCCGGATGGCGTAGCCACTGTCAGCGAAGGCGCGCCGCCAGAACCGCATCATGCGGCAAACGCGCGGATCCTTGAAAACGATGAGGTTCGCCTCGCCATATTCATCCGCGAGCGCTGCGACAGCCTCCGCAGTGAAATTCTCGACCAAAGCGTCAGGCAGCGCCTCAATTGCAAGGCTTCGCCAGTCATCCCAGGCGGAGCCGGCGGCGGCGAGCAATCGGTCATTGATTTGGACGAGCACGTTCGATTCGTAATGCCCGCGCTCATTCGACGGGCTGGCCGCCATGAGCGTCTTCGGCGCGCCGGCGCCCAGCCGCGTCAGGGCGCCGGCGAGCGACGACGTTCCGCTTCGGTGCATCCCAAGAACGACGATCGCCGTCTTGTCCATCATCGTCCCCCACGGCGTCAAACAGCCGTCCGCCCACATGAAAACGCTGTCCTCCTCAAGTCTTTGGCTTGAGGAGGACAGCGCTGGCAAGATAGTCATTGCAGGTAAGGCTGTATATTACATTTCGGCGACACGGCGAGCGTCGGCGACGGCAAAAATGCCGGTCCGGCAGGCCCTGATCTTCGTCAGGGTTTTGCGCCCGGCGTCAAGCCGCGGAGCGCCTCAGAACAGCTCGCAATCGTTGCCGCCTCCGTCCTTGCCCCAATTCGCCATTTCGCCATTGGCGCGCAGCCTTTTGGCCAGATCGGCGAGGGTCACGACGGCCGCGGCGTCCTTGGGGTCAAGCCGCCAATGGTCGGGGCTCGAGGCCGCCAGCGTGCACAGGAATTCGCCAAGGCAGGCCACCGTCTGACGCATATGGTCGAGATCCTGCATCACCTGGATGAAGGGCGGATAGCGCGACCCCGCGCCATGCAGCAGCGCGTCGTGAATCGGCACTTCGACATTGTCGAGCGCCTCGGCGACGAGCGCCAACTCGCAGCCCACTCGGCTCAAGAGGTCGGCGACGGGTTCCTCGGCGACATCGCCGGAATCCTGGAAGATGGCTGTGCTGGCTGTCATGTCGATCCTCAGAAGAGCTCCACCTCGCCGACCGGTCCGAAGCGCGCCGGCGTCACCGCGGGCGCGTCAGCCTCGGGCGGCTTGTCGAGGAATAGATGGCGCACGCCGCCGGTGGTCGGCCGATATTCGATGCGCATGCCGCGATCGCCGCCCAGACGCGCGCCGACGACGCGAATGCCCTCGTTTTCGAGATATTGCCGGGCGAACAGCGCATTGGCGCGCCCGATGTCGGAGAGCCCGCGCACGATGGTGGCGCCGCCGAGCAGTTTGGCTTCCAGCCTCTCGCGGCGGGCGCCCCGCTGCAACAGCGCGTTGATGAGCAGCTCCATCAGATGCACGCCGTAGCGGTTGACCTCGTCGCAGGAGGTGCGCGCCCACACGCCAGGCAGATTGAAATGATTCATGCCGCCGATATGTCGTTCGGGATCGTGCAGACAGGTTGCCAGGCACGAGCCGAGAACGGTTGTGAAAACGTCATGATGATCCGCCGATACGCGGTAGTCGCCGCGGATCACGCTGACATATCGGGTGCCATGCGGCCCGTGAGCATGGTGGGCGCCGTGATGCCAACCCATCAGATGCCTCTTATCACCGCCGCCAACGACGCCTTGAGGCTCGCCGTCGTGAACGGCTTCGGCACGAAATTGTTGAGGCCGAATTGCCGCGCCCGCTCGATCACGGCGCGGTCGCCGCGCCCCGTCACCATGATGAACGGGATGTGGCGGGTCGGCTGGTATTCGCGCAACTTCTTCAGGAAGCTGACGCCGTCGAGGCCCGGCATCTCATAGTCCGAGACAATGAGATGGACCTTGCTGTTCATCGCCGCCTTGAGCCCTTCCACGCCGTCGCGCGCAAAGGCGATCTGACGAAAGCCGATTTCCTGAAGGGCGTCGATGACAAGCATGCGGCTTGTCGCCGTGTCGTCGACGACGAGAACCTTGAGCTGCGGGAGGATAGACATGATCAGGCGTCCTTGGCCGCGAGTGTATGGAAAAGTGAGCGAGGCGCCGGAAAGTGATGCGCCTTGTCCGGCGCATGGAGTCGATGACGCGTCATGACGGACCGCCGTCGTTCAGCCGGTAGGTCGTATTTCCGTCAAAGCGGAAATCGGCGGCGGCGGGTCCGGTCACGCGTTCCGAATGCCCGACATAGAGCACGCCGTCGCGCGTCAATTGCTGCTCGAAGCGCGACCACAGCGTCGCCTGGGTCTTCTCCTCGAAATAGATCACGACGTTGCGGCAGAAGATCGCATTGAACTTGCCGCGCATCGGCCATTCGCCGTTCAGGTTGAGTTCGCGGAAGGCGACGATCTGGCGCAGCTCCTCGCCCACGCTCCAGGACTCGGCGCGTTTGCCTTTCTTCGGACCGACCGGCGTGAACCAGCGTTCGAGAACATCGCCGGGGACGCCGGCAAGAGCGGTTTCGGAATACACGCCGCGCCGGCCGGCGTCGACCATGTCGGCGTCGATGTCCGAGGCCAGAACACGAACGTCGTGAATGGCGGCGTCCGGCATCGCGGACAGGATCGTCAGCGCCATCGAATAGGGCTCCTGCCCGCTGGAGCAGCCGGCCGACCAAAAGCGCACCCTGCCGCCGCGGCGCGCGCTTTCGATCAACGGCGGCATCACCTTCTTCGCCAGATGCTCGAAATGATGCGGCTCGCGGAAGAACTTGGTGACGTTGGTCGTCAAGGCGCCGATCATCTTCGTGCGCTCGTTGACGCCGTCGGCGCCGGCAAGCAGCGCGCAATAATCGCGGAAGCTGCGCAGGCCGAGCGTGCGCAGGCGCTTGGCGAGACGCGACTGCACCAGCGCCGACTTCGACTCCTGCAGATAAATTCCCGATTCCTCGTAGAGGATCGAGGCGATCTTCCGGAATTCGTTCAGCGATAGTATGACCTCGGCCTCGCTCTGCTTGCGAGCCGGTTGAGGACGTTCGCCGATGTGCGGATTGAGGCTCAAGCGACTTCTCTTTCATCTTCCGGCGCGATTTCGTCGAGCGCGACAACGCTGATCATCCGTCCTTCGAGCACAAGCACGCCGCGCAGGAGATGGTGTCCCAGTTCGGACGTGACGTTGGGCGTCGGCTGGATCAGGTCGTCGTTGACAGTGACGATGTCGGTGACGGCGTCGACCAGCAGGCCGAATGTGCGCTTGCGAGCTTGCGCGACGATGATCACGTGCTGCGCCGTCGGCACGGTCGCGCCAAAGCCGAAGCGCGCCGACAGGTCGATGATCGGCAGCACCACGCCGCGCAGGTTGATGACCCCGTAGACGAAATCGGGCGAATGCGGCAGCGGCGTCGCCGGCGACCAGCCGCGGATCTCATGCACCGACATGATATCGGAGCAGAACTCCTGCGCGCCGATGCGAAAAGCGATGACCTTCCAGGGTTCGGCCGTCTTGAGATTTGTGACGTTGCTCATGCGCTCACCTGCAATGGCTGAATTCGTTGAACGGATTGGTGCGGACCGGCATGGCCGGCGATGACGGCGTCGACGTCGACGATCAGCGCCACGCGCCCGTCGCCGAGGATGGTGGCGGCGGCGATGCCGGGTATGAGGCCGTAGTTTTTCTCGAGGCTCTTGATGACGATCTGCCGCTGCTCGAGGATGGCGTCGACGAGCAGGGCGCAGCGGCCGCCGCGCTCCGATTCAACCAGGATGACGACGCAGCCGAGCGGATCGGCGTGCACGGCGCGATAGCCCAGCCGCAACCCGACATCGATCAGCGGCGTCACCGCGCCGCGCGCCAGGATCAGCTTGTCCTCGACGCCGAAACCGCGCAGCGAGTCCGCCTTCGGCTGCAGCGTCTCGACGATCGAGGCCAGCGGCAGAACCAGCGTCTCTCCGGCGACCTTGACGATCATGCCGTCGAGCACGGCCAGCGTCAGCGGCAGGCTCAAGGTGAAGATCGAGCCATGCCCCGGACGCGAGGCGATGCCGATGCGTCCGCCCAGCGCCTGGATCGATTTGCGCACGACGTCCATGCCGACGCCGCGTCCCGACAGGTTTGACACTTCCTTGGCCGTCGAGAAGCCGGGATGAAAGATCAGCTCGTCGATTTCCTCGTCGCTCAACAGCGCGTCATGCGCGATCAGCCCCTTGTCGACAGCCATCTCGCGCACCCGGCCGCGATCGATGCCCGCCCCGTCGTCGGCGATCTCGATGATGATGCGGCCGGAGCGATGCGTCGCCGACAGGCGCACCGAGCCCTCCGCGCGCTTGCCCACGGCCAGGCGCTTTTCCGGGCTCTCGATGCCATGGTCGATGGCGTTGCGCAGCATGTGCGTCAACGGGTCGGTCAGATGCTCGATCACCGTCTTGTCGACTTCGGTGTTTTCACCCTCCATGTCGAGACGCACGGACTTGCCCGTCATCGCGGCGACCTCGCGCACGACGCGCGACATGCGCTGAAACACCGACTTCACCGGCTGCGCGCGGATCGCCATGACGCTGTTCTGGATGCCGCGCGTCAGGCGGTCATGCTCGTCGAGGCTCAGGGCGACCGGCGAGCCGCGTTCGACGCCAAGCTCGACGAAGCGTTGCGCCAGCATGGCCTGGTTGATCACCAGCTCGCCGATGAGATCGACCAGACGATCGACGCGATCGATCTCGACGCGGATCGTCGGGGCCGCCGCATGGACGATCGGCGGCGCTATCTTGACGGCGCGATCCTGCGCCTCGGCATTCGCAAGCGCGCCGTCCTGCGCGATCGCCGGCAAATCGTCGGCGCTCGTCAGGAAGGCGAGCGGATCGACCGCCGCCGGCGGCTCGTCGCAATGCCCCGGCCAGATCTGCAGATCGCAATCGTCCTCGACGAATTCGAAGACGTGACGGATGGCGTCTTCGCTGTCCTCGGTCGTCAATCTGATGCGCCAGCGCAGATAGGATTCCTCCGGGTCGAGGTCTTGCAGAACCGGCAACTCGGCGTCGTCGCAAATGATCTCGGCGTCGCCGATCTGTCCAAGCGCGCGCAGCAGAAGCCCGGCTTCGTTGGCGTTGCGATACATCGACCGCAGCGGCTTGAAAACGATGGTGAACAGATTGCGCCCGTCCGCCGTCACGGCCCCGTCCGCCGCATCCATGTCGGCGTCGTCGAAACTGACGACGATCGGTTCGAAGCCAAGGTCGGCGAATTCGTCGGCTTCCTCCGCTTCGCCGCCATTGGCGTCAAGCGCCGCGAGTTCGTCGAGCACGGACTGATAGCTCGAAGGCTCGATCGCGCCGCCCTCGCGCGTCGCCGTGACGAGATCGGCGATCGTGTCGGCCGCGCGCAACATGACCTTGGTCAACGCCGGGCTCGCTTCGATCCGGCCCGAGCGCAGGTTGTCGAGCGCCGTTTCGAACACGTGCGAGAAGCGCACGAGATCGTCGAAATGAAATGCGCCGGCGCCGCCCTTGATCGAATGCACGGCGCGAAACACGGCATTGATCGTCTCAGGATCGCGATCGCCGTCGGCGATGGCGATCAGCCCGCTTTCGAGTTCGGCCAGCTGCTCTTCGCACTCGGCGAAATAGGTCTGCTTGATGTGTGTCAGCGCGTCATCCGCCATCTTGGCCAACCTCCTGTCACGCCGCGACGCGGCGGATGGCTTCGAGAAGCTTTCCGGGATGGAAGGGCTTGACGATCCAGCCGGTCGCGCCGGCGCGGCGCGCGCGCGCCTTCTTCTCGGCGTCGCTTTCCGTCGTCAGCACGAGAATCGGCACGGCGCGATGCTGCGCGTCGCGGCGCACTTCGTCGATGAAGCCGAAGCCGTCGAGGCGCGGCATGTTGATGTCGGTGATGATGACGTCCGGCGGCTCGGCGCGCAGCTTTTCAAGGCCGTTGATGCCGTCGTCGGCCTCGACCACCCTGAAGCCGGCGTCGCTCAGGACCATGCGCAACATCTCGCGCATGGTCCGGGAATCATCGACCGTCAAAATAGTCATGCTCATTGCTGCGGCTCCCGCTGATCGGAAAAAAATGAACTGGCGCCAAATTGCCGCAGAGCGATCTCGCATTGCTCGGAGCGCTGGCGGATTTCGAATTCCAGGCCGTCGGCGCGCCAGGTCTTGGCGGCGGAGATCAGCACCTGCAGGCACTGACCGCCAAGGCGTGCGACAAGCGACGCATCGACGTGCATCGCCATGCCGCGCGCGCTCAGCAAGGTTTCGCTCAACGGACCGGCCTCGGTGAGGTCGAGAATGGGCGGCAGCACGATCGTGCGCGGCGTTTCAATATTTTCGCTCATGATTCGTACTCAGAACTCCGACCAGCCATTGATTTCCGCCTCCGCCTTGCGGAGCGCGCCGCCATCGCCGCGTCGCGCCGGGACGGCGCGAATAAGCGACGGCTTCGGCGCCTCGACGGCTTGCGCCGTTTCGGCAATCCGGAATTGCGACACGAGACGCACGAGCGCGTGCGACTCCTGCGCAAGCGCATGCGCGCCGGCGACGGATTGCTCGACCATCGTCGCGCTCTGCTGCGTCCAGCGATCCATCTCGTTGATAGCGGCGTTGACTTGCTGCAGGCTGACCGCCTGCTCGCTCGCGCCGACAGCGATCGTGCGCACCACGTCGTTCATCTCGACGACATGGGAGACGATACTCGCCAGCGCCTGGCCCGTCTTGTCGACGAATTCGACGCCCTGTTCGACCTGTCCGCTCGCCGTGGCGATGAGCCCCTTGATCTGCTTGGCGGCTTCGGCGGAGCGCTGCGCCAGCGCGCGCACTTCCGAGGCGACGACGGCGAAGCCGCGGCCGGCGTCCCCGGCGCGCGCCGCCTCGACGCCGGCGTTCAACGCCAGAAGGTTCGTCTGGAAGGCGATCTCGTCGATGACGCCGATGATCTGGCCGATCTGCTGCGACGACTTCTCGATGCGGCCCATGGCCTGGATCGTCTCGCGCACGACGGCGCCGCTGTTTTCGGCGACCTGTTTCGCCGTGCTGACGACTTCGCGCGCATGTTCGGCGCCGTCGGCGGTCTTCTTCACCGTCGCCGTGATTTCATCGAGCGCCGCAGCCGTCTCTTCCAGGCTCGCGGCCTGCTGCTCGGTGCGGCGCGCCATCTCGTCGACGGCGACCGAAATCGCATCGGAACCGGAATTGATCGCGCCGGCGTTGAAATTGATGCTGCCGAGGGTCTGCTCGAGCTTCGCGACCGATCGATTGAAATCGCCGCGCAGCTTTTCGTAATGTTCGGCGAAGGCCTCCGTCACGCGATGGTTCAAGTCGCCGCGGCTCAGGCGCTCCAGCGCGGAGCCGAAGGCCTGCATGAAGACGCTGTGCTCGGCTGCATGTTGCGCGGCGCGCTCGTCCTGCTGCCGGCGCTCATCGTCCAGCGCCTCGCGCGCCTGCCGGGCTTGCGCCTCGATGCCGGTCTTGGCGATGGCGGCGTCTTTGAAAATCTGCACGGTTCCGGCCATCTGGCCGATTTCGTCGCCGCGATCCTGATATGCGATGTCGGTGTCGTTCTCGCCCTGCGCCAGCCGCTGCATGGCGAAGGTGAGGCCGCGCACGGGCAAAGCGATCGAGCCGAACAGCCAGAAGGCCGCGCTCAACGACACGCCGACAGCCAGAAAGCCGCCGATCGTCTGGATCGCCATGATCGATGACATGGCCTGCGTCGACTGCCGCATCTGTTCGTGCGCGCGCGCCGTCGCCTGGCCCAGGACGTCGTCGAGAGCCACGCGGAATCCCTGTTGCAATTCGCTGGCGCGCGGCGCCTTGGCGAGCATCAGCGCCTGCTCCTGCGCGGCGGCGGAATCGCGCTTGCGCGCGTTCTGCATGACGGCGTCGCCAACCTCGGCGCGCCAGGCGCCGGATGCGCTGATCAGCCTGTCGACCGCGCCGAGCAGATCCTTTTCAAAGATGACGGCCTCCCGCGCGCGCTGGGCGCTTTGGGCGAATTGCTCGACGGCCTTGTCGTAGAGTCTGGCGTGGCGCTCGGCGCCCGTCAGCAGATAGCCGCGCATCGTATGCGCCTGGTCGAGATGGCCGGTCGCGGCATGGTTGAGGTGCAGCAGCAGATCCGAGGCGTTCGCGGCGCTGTCGTTGGCCTGGGTGGCCTGATTGCCCGCGACGAACAGCAGCACGCTTGTTCCGATACTGACCACCAGCACGGCCGCAAAGCTGAACACCAGGCGGTGCAGGATCGACATGTTCGTGAACAAGCAGCCTCCTTCCGCCCCTGGCAGGGCGAATGACTTGGCTATCGGGAACGACGGTTCAGGCGCGCGGGAGCGGGCGTCGGCCGCGCAGGATCGCGCGGGCGATGGCCGCCTCGGCTTGGTTCGGAAAGCTGCTAGACGCTCGACATGGCGCTACCCCGCAAAGGTAGAAGGTCACTGAGGACATGCGGGGCTGGACCCGTATGGCGGAGCGGCATCATGCCTTTGAGACGCGCACGGCGCGGCGTCCCAATCCGCCATGGACCTGAAAATGACCGCCCTTTCTTAAGAAATATTTATGGCGGCGAGACGATTGCTGAAATCCCTGCGTTTTATTGCGGCAGGCGGCGCGCCGCCTGCCGCGTTTGATCAAGCCGTCGCGACCTGACGGCCGTTCTCGTCGACGACGCGCTCGCCGTCTTCCTTGAAGAACTCGCCGCGCTGCGGCGGCAGGATGTCGAGCACGCGCTCCGAGGGCCGGCACAGGCGCACGCCCCTGGGCGAGACGACCAGCGGCCGCTCGATCAGGATCGGGTGCTTGTCGATGGCGTCGTAAAGCGCCGCGTCGCTGAGGCCGGAATCGCCGAGGCCAAGCTCCTCGTAGGGCGTGCCTTTCTTGCGCAGGATGTCGCGCACGCCCAATCCCGCCCGCTTCAGCAGGTCGGCGAGCAACGCCCGCGTCGGCGGGCATTGGCGATAGTCGATGACATGCGGCTCGACCCCGGCGTTGCGGATCAATCCGAGCGTATTGCGCGACGTCCCGCATTGCGGATTGTGATAGATCACAACGTCGAAAGGCTCGGGGGCTTTATCGGCCATGCAGGTTCTCCCTCTGAGGTCCGGCTGACATAGGCCGCGCGGCGGCCCGCCGCAATCGCTCAGGCCAGCAAAAGCCCGCCGTCGACGATGATCGTCTGGCCGAGCACGTAGGACGACAGCGGCGAGGCGAGAAACAGCGCCACGCCGGCCATGTCCTGCGGCGTGCCGAATCGCCGCATCGGGATCGATTGCAGCGCGCCGTCGCGGCGCTTGGGATTTTCGGTCGTCACCTTGGTCATCTTGGTGTCGACAAAACCCGGCGCGATGCCGTTGACGCGGATGCCGTCGCGCGCCCAGGCCTCGGCCAAAGTGCGGGTCAGGCCGACCGCGCCCGCCTTCGAGGCGTTATAGGCCGGGTTGCCGCGCGTCGCATGAAACGCCGCCGTCGAACTGACCGTGACGACGCGGCCGCCATTCTGCGCCAGCAATGGATGGAACTTGGTGGCGCAGGCCATCAGGCTCATCAAATTGACCTCGACCACCTTGCGAAAACCCGTCATTTCGAATTCGGCGCGGTCGTAGAGCACCGCGCCCTGACACAGCACCAGCACGTCCAGCCGCTCGAACGGCGCCCGCCAATTCACGATCTGCGCCTCGTCGCCGACATCGACGCAGGAATAATGCAGCCCGGTCAGGTCGGACCCCTGCCCCGCGTCATAGTCGGCGGCCGTCGCCCGCGTGCCCCAGACATGCACATCCGCGCCATGCGCCCGCAGCGCCTGCGCGATGCCGTTGCCGATTCCGCTGGAGCCGCCAACGACGAGCGCCGTCTGGCCGGTGAAGTCGAGTTCGTTCATTTTTGTTTCCTTCTGCCGCGCGTAGCGCGCATGGCGCTTGTCGTCAGCGCCTATTCATGAAACGATGGTTCATTATCGGTGGCAAGCCGATAGTGGGCCTGCCGTTCGGCAGGCCGCCGAAAAAGAAGAAGAAGCCAACAAAAACAACATGGAGGGGATTCATGCTTTCGAAACTCAAGGCCAGCGCGCTGGCGCTCGCGCTCGGCGCCGGGCTGGCTTCGCCGCTCGCCGCGCAGGACGCCAAGCCGCTGCCCATCGCCGTCCTCAATGACAAGAGCTCGGTGTTTTCCGACGCCGGCGGTATGGGCGGCGCTGTCGCGGCCCAGCTCGCCATCGACGACGCCGGCGGCAAGGTGCTCGGCCGTCCGGTGAAGCTGCTCGCCCCCGACCACCAGAACAAGACCGACATCGGCCTGTCGCTGGCCCGTCAGGCCTATGACGAGCAGGGCGTCGAGGCGATCTTCGACATCGGCAATTCGGCCATTTCGCTCGGCGTGCAGGAACTCGCCCGCGAGCGCGGCAAGGTGCTCGTGCATTCCGGCTCGGCGACGGCCGACGTCTTCGGCAAGGCTTGCGCGCCGACCACCGCCATGTGGCTCTACGACACCTATTCGCTGGCGCAGGGCATCGCCCGTTCGGTCGTCGAGCAGGGCGGCGATTCGTGGTACTTCATCACCGCCGACTACGCCTTTGGCCACGCCATGCAGGCGGAAGTCTCCAAGGTCGTCACCGCCATGGGCGGCAAGGTGCTGGGCGCCGTGCGCCACCCCGTCGGCACGATGGACTTCTCCTCCTTCCTGCTGCAGGCGCAGAGCTCTGGCGCCAAGGTCATCGCGCTGGCCAACGCCTCGGGCGACACCGTCACCAGCATCAAGCAGGCGCGTGAGTTCCAGATCGGCGAAGGCAAGCAGAAGCTCGCCGTCCTGATCTTCTACCTGACCTCCGTCCACGCTCTTGGACCGCAGGCGACGCAGGGCGTGCAGTACCTGACCGGCTATTACTGGGATCACAACGACGCCAGCCGCGCTTTCGCCAAGCGTTTCGCCGCCAAATACAACGGCCGCATGCCGACCCAGGCCCAGGCCGCCGTCTACAGCTCGGTGCGTCATTACCTGCGCGCCGTCGAGGCCGCCAAGTCCACCGACGGTCTGACGGTCATGCGCCAGATGAAGGCCATGCCGGTTGACGACTTCTTCGCCCCCGGCGCCCGCATCCGCAAGGACGGTCGCCTGATGAACGACATGCTGCTGGCCGAAGTGAAGGCCCCCGCCGACGTCAAGCAGGGCTGGGATCTGCTGAAGATCAAGGGCGTGGCCAAGGCCAAGGACATCATGCGCCCGGTCGACGCCGGCGGCTGCAAGAGCTTCGACGGCCCCGAACTCAATTGATGAGCAGTCCCGGCGCGCCTTTCGGGCTCGCCGGGCTGGCCTGTGTCCTGAAAAAAACCAAAGAGCGTCATCGCGCGCGGGGCTTTGCGCCTCGCGCGCGAACAATGCGCCAGCGGACAAAAGGCGTCCCATGACCACGACCTATCGCGCGGCCGTTTGCCGCGAACTCGGCGACCCGCGCGTCCTGCGCATCGAGGACATTGCCCGCGCGCCCCTGCCGCAAGGCTGGGTGCGCGTGCGCCTCGCCGCCTGCGGCGTCAACTTTCCCGACCTGCTGATGGTCGCGGGCCGCTATCAATACAAGCCGGACCTGCCGTTCTCGCCGGGCATGGAAGCCGCCGGCGAGATCATCGAAATCGCCGGCGACGTCGCCGGCCTGGCGCTCGGCCAATCGGTCATCACGCGCCATCGATTCGGCGGCTTTGCCCAGGAAATCGCCCTGCCGGCGCGCGATTGTCTGCCCATGCCGCAGGCCTTCAGCTTCAACGAGGCCGCCTGTTTCACCGCCGCCCATATGACGGCGTTCCACGCCCTGACGACGCGCGCGGCCCTGCAGCCGGGCGAAACCCTGCTCGTCTTCGGCGCGGCCGGCGGCGTCGGCCTCGCCGCCGTCGAGATCGGCAAGCATCTCGGCGCGCGCGTCATCGCCGTGGCGTCGAGCGAGGACAAGCGCGAGGCCGCCCGCCAGCGCGGCGCCGACGAGACGCTCGCCGCCGACGCGCCCGACCTGACCGCCCGCATCCGCGCGCTGACCGATGGCGCCGGCGTGCATGTCATCTTCGACCCGGTCGGCTGGCCGCCGGAAGAGGCGACGCGGATGATCGCCTTTGGCGGCCGCATCCTCATCGTCGGCTTCGCCGCGCAGATCCCGATCTACCCGGCCAACCGCGTGCTGCTGAAGGGCGCGAGCCTCGTCGGCGTGCGCGCCGGCGAATTCGGCCGCGCCTTCCCGCAGGCGCGCAAGGACGAAATGAAGAAACTGATGGCGCTGGCCGCCAGCGGCGCGCTGCACCCCTTCGTCAGCAAGACCTTCCCCCTCGAACAGGCGGCGGACGCCCTGCAATGGCTGGCCGAGCGCCGCGCCATCGGCCGCGTCGCCATAACAATGGAGCCGTCATGACCGATCTTCGCTCGATTCGCGGCCGCGCCGCCATCGTCACCGGCGCGGGCGGCGGCATGGGCGCGGCGACGGCCCGCCTCTTTGCCGCCGAGGGCGCCAAGGTGGCGCTGTTCGACATCGACGCCGGCAAGCTGGAGCAGGTGGCCGCGCAGATCGCGGCAGCCGGCGGCGACGCGCATTCTTTCGTCGTCGACCTCGCCGACGCGACGGCCATCGCCGACACGGTCGAGGCCGCCATTGCCGCGCTCGGCGGGCTCGACATTCTCGTCAACAATGCCGGCATCCTCGGCTTCTGCGCGATCGACGACGCGCGCTACGACGCGGCCTTCGCCCAGGCGCTCGCCGTGATGCTGACCGCGCAACAGCGCATGATCCGCGCCGCCCTGCCCGCCCTGCGCCGCTCGGATGCAGCCCGCATCGTCAATGTCGCCTCGACCGAGGCCCTTGGCGCAACCTCGGGCAACAGCGCCTATGCCGCCGCCAAGGCCGGCGTCACCGGCCTCACCCGCGCGCTCGCCGTCGAACTCGGGCCCGAGGCCATCACCGTCAACGCCATCTGCCCCGGCCCGATCGCCACGCCGATGACGGCCGGCATCGCCGACGAGCACAAGGAAATCTTCGCCCGCCGCCGCACCGCGCTGCGCCGCTACGGCGCGCCGGAGGAAGTGGCGCAGATGACGCTCAGCCTCTGCCTGCCCGCGGCCTCCTACGTCACCGGCGCGACGCTCGTCGTCGACGGCGGCCTGATGGCCCGCAACGCCTGAATAAGATAAAAGCCGGCCCCTCGCGGGACCGGCTTCCTTTTCACGCCAGCGACGCGAAAATCAGATCATGTACTGGCCGCCGTTGGCCGCCAGCGTCGAGCCGGTGATGAAACCAGCCTCATCCGCAGCGAGGAAGACCACCGCGCGGGCGATTTCTTCCGGCTCGCCGAGACGGCCGACCGGGATATGCGGCAGGATCGCCTTTTCGATGACCGCCGGGTCGATCGCCTTGACCATGTCGGTGGCGATATAGCCGGGGCAGATGGCGTTGACGGTGATGCCGGCCTTCGCGCCTTCCTGGGCGAGCGCCTTGACGAAGCCGAGATCGCCGGCCTTGGCGGCGGAATAGTTCACCTGACCCATCTGGCCCTTCTGGCCGTTGATGGAGGAAATGCAGATGACGCGGCCGAACTTGCGGGCGCGCATGCCCTCCCAGACCGGGCGGGTCATGTTGAACAGCGAGTTCAGGTTGGTGTTGATGACGCCGTACCACTGGTCCTTGGTCATCTTGTGGAACATGCCGTCCTTGGTGATGCCGGCGTTGTTGACCAGCACGTCGACCGGACCGAGATCCTTCTCGATCTGGGCGAGGCCGGCGGCGCAGGCGTCGTAATCCGCCACGTCCCACTTGTAGACCGGAATGCCGGTCTCGGCCTTGAAGGCGGCGGCCGCCTCGTCATTGCCGGCGTAGCTGGCCGCGACATTATAGCCGGCCGCCTTCAAAGCCTTGGAAATCGCCGCGCCGATGCCGCGCGAACCACCCGTAACAACTGCAACACGTGCCATGGGAACCCCCTTGTTCTGAAAAGACGATTATTGCGCCGAGCCTTGTGCCTGCCGGTTCCAAAAGTTCAATTCGACGCGCAAAGGGCTGCACGGCGACGCGAACGCGTCGCCGTGGCCTGTCGTCGGATCAGCTTTGCGCCGGATCAGCGCTCGACAGCGAGGGCGATGCCCATGCCGCCGCCGATGCACAGCGTGGCGAGGCCCTTCTTCGCGTCGCGGCGCGCCATTTCGTGCAGCAGCGTCACCAGGACGCGCGCGCCCGAAGCGCCGATCGGATGGCCGATGGCGATGGCGCCGCCGTTGACGTTGACCTTCGACGTATCCCAGCCGAGGTCCTTGTTGACGGCGATGGCCTGCGCGGCGAAGGCCTCGTTGGCCTCGACGAGGTCGAGATCGCCGACCTTCCAGCCGGCCTTTTCCAGCGCCTTGCGGGTCGCCGGGATCGGGCCCGAGCCCATGATCGCCGGATCCACGCCGGCGGTGGCCCAGGCCTTGACCGTGGCGAGCGGCTTGATGCCGCGCTTCTTGGCTTCATCGGCGCTCATCAGCACGACGGCGGCGGCGCCGTCGTTGATGCCGGAGGCGTTGCCGGCCGTGACCGAGCCTTCCTTGTTGAAGGCGGGCTTCAGCTTGGTCATCGAATCGAGCGTCGCGCCGTGGCGGATGTACTCGTCCTGGTCGACGACGACGTCGCCCTTCCGGGTCGAGAGCGTGACGGGAACGATCTCGTCCTTGAACTTGCCGGCCTTCTGCGCGGCTTCGGCCTTGTTCTGCGAAGCGAGGGCGAAGGCGTCCTGCTCGGCGCGCGAGATCTGCCACTTGGCGGCGATGTTCTCGGCCGTCTGGCCCATGTGATAGCCGTGGAAGGCGTCCATCAGGCCGTCGCGCAGCATCGAGTCGAGGAACTTGACGTCGCCCATCTTGGTGCCGTTGCGCATATGCGCGACGTGCTGGGCCTGCGACATCGATTCCTGGCCGCCGGCGACGATCACCTTGGCGTCGCCATTGGCGATCTGCTGCATGCCGAGCGCGACGGCGCGCAGGCCCGAGCCGCAGAGCTGGTTGAGGCCCCAGGCGGTGGCTTCCTGCGGCACGCCGGCCTTCATCGCGGCCTGGCGGGCCGGGTTCTGGCCCTGGCCGGCGGCGAGAATCTGGCCCATGATCACTTCGTCGACGTCGGCGGCGTCGACATTGGCGCGCTTCAGAACTTCCTTGATGACGGCGGCGCCGAGTTCATGCGCGGGCGTATTGGCGAAAGAGCCGTTGAAAGAGCCAACAGCGGTGCGCGCCGCGCTGACGATGACGATGTCATTAGACATTTAAGTGCCTCCAAAGGTCCAAGCCAAAGCTGTCCGCGCCGGATAAACTCCAAGCGCTTCGACCCCATCATGACCACCTTTGGCGGCGCTGGGTCAAGCGCTCCCGAAGCTCCGACTCATCGGATTTTCGTCGAGTACGATGACGGAAAAGCAAAAAAAGCGTTTGCTTGCCGGAGCCAACGCCATATCGTAACTTTAAGTGACTTGAGGCCGTTTTGCGGCTTCCGGGCCATTCTGTAGCGGAAACTGGCGAACATGAGCAACGACGGGCAGCCGATCACCATCAAGAAATACGCCAACCGCCGCCTCTACAATACCGGCGCCAGCGCCTACGTGACTCTGGAGGACTTGGCCGAACTGGTGAAGAAGGGCGAAGATTTCGTCGTCTTTGACGCCAAGACTGGCGAAGACATTACCCGCTCTGTGCTGGCCCAGATCATTTTCGAGCAGGAAGGCAAGGTCGGCCAAAGCCTGCTGCCCATCACCTTCCTCCGTCAGATCATCCGTTTCTACGGCGATTCCATGCAGATGCTGGTGCCGAGCTACCTCGAATTCTCGATCGAGCGCCTGGCCAACGACCAGCAGAAGTTCCGCGACCAGATGGCCGAAGCCTTTGGCGGCGGCCCTGGCCGGCAGATCTTCGGCTCCCTCGAGGAGCAGACCCGCAAGAACATGGCCATTTTCAATCAGGCCCTGGCCATCTTCAATCCGTTCGTCGCGCAGGAGACGGCCGCCGCCGAGGCCGGCAAGCCGGCCGCGGGCAAGGACGAGAGCAAGACCGAGGGCGGCGAGCTCGAAGCGATGAAGTCGCAGCTGTCGGAAATGCAGAAGCGGCTCGACGCGCTCGCCCGCAAGGGCTGAAACCCTGAAAAGCTGAAGGCGCGCCGCGACGACGTCTCGTCCGCGCGGCGCGTGCGGCTCACGCCACGGCCTGCCCCGTCGAGACGTCGCGCGGCGCGATCAGCTGCGCGCGGCCGAAATGATGGCCTTGCAGGAAATCGACGCCCCATTCCGCCAGCAACGCGGCCGTCTCGGCGTTCTCGACCCATTCGGCGACGGTCGGAATCTTGAGATGGCGCGCCAGATCGACCAGCGTGCGCACGAAGAAGCGATCGTCCGGCGACCGCGCCAGATTTTGCATGAAGGCGCCGTCGATCTTGAGCAGGTCGACGTCGAGATTGCGCAGGTTGCGAAACGAGGTGTGGCCCGCGCCGAAATCGTCGATGGCGACCTTGACGCCGCATTCCTTCATGGCGGCGATGATGCGCCGGGTCATCTCTATATCCTCGATGGCGACCGTCTCGGTGATCTCGATGGTCAGCCGTTCGGCGACGCCGGGATGCATGGCGCAGATCGCGCCGAGGCGACGCACCCATTCAGGATCGTGCACCGTCGCGCCCGAGGCGTTGATCGCCGTGCGCAGGCTTGGGTCGGCCACCATTTCGGCCACCGTCAACTCCAGCACCCGCTGATCGACCATGTGAATCAGCCCGGCCTTTTCCGCGACCGGCAGAATGGCGTAGGGCGGAATGGTCGAGCCGTCCTCGCGCAACAGCCGCACCAGCGATTCCATGAAGGCGACCTCGCCGGTCGCGGCATGCACCACCGGCTGCAGGGCGATGGCGATTCGGCCCTGATTGAGCGCGGTCACGATCTCGTCGGCGACGATCAGCGCCCGCATGCGCGCGTCATCGCGCACCAGACTTTGTTCGTAGGCGACGAAGCGCAGGCCGATGGGCTTGCGCGCCAGGTCCAGCGCCTCCTCGGCGTGCTGTAGCGCCACCTGCGGCGTGCGGCCCTGGCGCGGGCAGACGACGCCGCCCATGCGCAGGCTGACGGGCACGGGACCGGCCGTGGTCTCGATGGCCGTGTCGCCGACCGCCGACATGAAGCGGCGCACGGCGACCTCCATCTGCTCGCCGTCGCAGGAATGCAGGACGAGCGCGAATTTATTGCCGGCGTAACGGGCGATGACGTCATGGGCGCGCATGGTCGCGCGCAGCCGGTTCGACACGCCGGCGATCAATTCGTCGGCGACGTCGTAGCCGTAATTGCGGTTGAGCGCGAAAAGGTTCTCGATGCCGGCAAGCAGCACGCAGAAATTCGCGTGCTCGCGCGGCTCGGCGGCGAAGACGCGCGTCAGATGCTCGATCAGGCGGGCGCGGTTGAGCGCCCCGGTCAGCGGATCGTAATGCGAACGGAAAGCGAGCTGCTTCTCGGCTTCGTAGCGCTCGGTGATGACGCGCACCACGCCATGCGCGCGCGCCGGCTGGCCGTTCGGGCCGCAGAACCAGCGGCCGGTGTCCTCGACCCAGACGACGGGGCCGCGACGGTTCGGCATCAGCCCATACTGAATCTGATAGGGCACGCCCGCGCCAAGGTCCGCGCCGCCGGCCTTGATGGCGTCGTAGCGCGACGTCGCGCTCTGCGGCGCGAGAAAACTGGCGTAGCCCACGCCCGACGCGACCTCGTCGGGCGCTCCGAGGTCGAGCGCCTCGCGCAAGTTCGGGCCCCATTCGAGCCGGTCGGCGACCACGTCCCAATGATAGACGACCTCGCCGACGGAGGCGAGGATCGCCCGCGGGTCCAGCACGTCCGATGTCTTGCCGGCGAACGATTGCGCCGACGGCGCGGCAGGAACAGGCGCGGCAGGAACAGGCGCGGCGGCAGCCGGAGCCGCAGGAGCAGGCGCGGCGGGAGCCGGCGGCGGAACGACCGGCGCGCGCGCTGCGGTAATCGGATGCATCCCGCCGCGCGCGACCGGCGACGGCCGGTCGATGTCGACCGGCGGCTTGGGCGCAGCGACGGCCGGCGCAGGCGGGGCGACAGCCGGCGCAGGCGGGGCGACAGCCGGCGCAGGCGCGGCCGGCTTGGCGACGGGAATGTTGCGCGCGTCCTCGACCTGCGGCAGCGGTTCGCTTCTGCGGCGCGCCTCGGCGCCCGGACGGGGCTGCGGCGCGGTGCGCGCCGTGCGGTCGGGATCGACGAATGCGGGCTGCGGCGTAACTTCGGGCGCGGGCGCAACGCGTCCGCCCGGCGGCTGCGTCGCATAGCGGCGCGCCGGCGCGGGAGGCGGCGGCGGCGGCGCGGCGGGCGCATGCGAGGGCGTCGTCGCCGCAGCAATGCGTTCGGCCAGCCGCTCGCCACTATTGTCACGCCTGGTGAGAAAGCTCAGTTTCACGCGCCGCCCCGTTGCGATTTGCTCTCGGGCGGATCACTCCGCCGAATAAGAGCAAGTCTGGGGGCAAGCCGTTAAGGCCACGTTAAGATGTTTCATTCCGATACATCTTGACGTAGCGGAACCTTCACTTAAGACAAAGAAAAGATTACATGAAATCCATCAGCCACGATTTTTGCGCTCGCGAATTTCGGCAAAGACGTCTGCCGGCGCCGCATTGGCCATGCGCAGATTCGCTTTGATCGCGGCATCGCCGGCGCGCAGGAAGGGATTCGTCGCCAATTCCTCGCCGATCGTCGTCGGCAGGGTGAATTCGCCTGCGGCGCGTTGGGCTTCGACCTTCTTCAACCGCGCCTTGAGCGCCGCATTGGCCGGGTCGATGCTGACGGCGAAGCGCGCATTCGACAGGGTGTATTCATGGCCGCACCAGACGCGCGTGTCGGCCGGCAAGGCGGCAAGCTTTTGCAGCGACGCGTGCATTTCCGCCATCGTGCCCTCGAAAACCCGGCCGCAGCCGAGCGCGAACAGGACGTCGCCGACGAAGGCCGCCTTTTCGTCCGGGAACCAGTAAACGATGTGGCTGCTGGTGTGGCCCGGCGTTTCGAAAACGCGCGCCTTGAGGGCGCCGACCGCAACCTCGTCGCCCTCGACGACGGGATTCTCGATCTCCGGAATGCGCGCGACATCCTTGCCCGGCCCGGTGACGCGCGCCTGCGGGAAGCGCGCCTTCAGGTCGGGAATGGCCTGCACATGGTCGGGATGGTGATGCGTCACCAGAATGTCGGTCAGCGTCCAGCCCTTTTCGGCCAGCGCCGCGAGGATCGGCCCGGCCTCCGGCGCGTCGATCGAGGCCGTCGCTCCGGTTTCTGGATCATGGATCAGCACGCCGAAATTGTCGGACAGGCATTGGAACTGATGAATCTGCGCGCTCATGGGAACCCCCGTGATTTGCACCGAACGCTAATCAAGCCCGACGCAACGGTCAAACCGGCACAGCGCGACAGCAGCTTTGCGGTCGGTTATAGATCGCGCATGTCGTTCGTTCGCCGCATCGTTTTGCGTCTGCTCGTCTGCCTCGCCGTCGCCGCGGGGCCTGTGGGGCACGGCCTGTTGGCGGCGCAGGCGGCGACCCAGCCCCAATCAGGCCTGACCGCAACCCATTCGCATTGCCAGGACGCCGACGAAATGGCCGGCGCGGCGCAGGACGAATCCGCCCCGGATCGCGCCAAGGCGATGAAATCCGGCGGATGCCAGACGCAATGCTGCGCCATGACCGTGGCCGCGATCGCTTTTGACGCCGGCCGCGCCCGCCAGACGCGCGCGCCCGATGGGCGCGCCGCCGGCGAGGCGGGCGGCATGGTGCGCCCGCCGCTGCCGCCGCCTCGCGCCTGAACGGCTCCCTACTCCCGGCAAACCAAGAATTTTTCCCGCATCAAGGAATGCGAACCCATGATCATGACGCATTACATGGAGCTGCTTTCGAGCCCGCTCAATCTCATCCTGTTCATGGCGATTCCGGTCATCCTGGCCGAAACCATCGCCATCAGCGAATTCTACATTCTCTTCAACAATGTCACGTCCGGCCCGGTGAAGACGCTGAGCCGCGTCTGCTCGATCATTGCCGGCGTCTATTTCACCGGCGTCTTTGTCTATCTCTTCTTCAACGCCGTGATTCCGCTGACCCAGACCGGGCAATGGCGCGGCGTCGTCGATGTCGTCGCGGTCGGCTTTTATCTCGCCGGCATCGTGCCCTTCGCCGGCATGGCGCTGCTTGAGCTGGGGCTGATCGGCAAGGCGCGCGACGCGCGCGGCAAGATGGCGCTGCACGCCATTTTCGTGTCGATCTTCCTCGTCGTCGCCCATATCGCCATGATCGCCGGCATGCTCGACCCAACCGTCGCCGGCTGGCGGCCCTCGGCCGAGGCCCCGGCTGCCGGCCACATGAACCATTCCGGCCATTAACCTCGAGATCGGCGGGAGAAGGCGTTTGCCCTTCTCCCGCCGCCCATGCCACATAGGGCCATGGCGCTCGATGTAGTCGATTTGCGAGGATTTTACGGCACACCGCTCGGTGCAACGGCGCGGCAATTGATCGCGCGCCGGCTGCTCGAATGGTGGGAGAATTGCTCCGGCCTGTCGATGATGGGCGTCGGCTACGCCACGCCCTATCTCGACTTGTTTCGCGCCACCGCGCTGCGCACGCTCGCCTTCATGCCGGCCGAACAGGGCGTGGTGAACTGGCCCGCCTCCGGCCTGTCGGCCTCGGCTCTCGTCGAGACGACCATGCTGCCGCTGCCCGATTCCTGCATCGACCGCGCCCTCGTCGTCCATGCGCTGGAAACCTCCGAACATCCGGGACCGTTGCTGGAGGAGGTCTGGCGCGTGCTGACGCCCGGCGGCCGCATGATCCTCGTCTGCCCCAGCCGCGGCGGCCTGTGGTCGCGCCTCGACACCACCCCTTTCGGCCACGGCCAGCCCTATTCGCGCAGCCAATTGCGCGAATTGATGCGCCGAACCCTGTTCTCGCCGGTCAATTGGGCCGAGGCGCTGTACGTCCCGCCGTTCGAGCGGCGCACGCTGCTGCGCTCGGCCTCGGCCTTCGAGAGCGTGGGCGCGAAATTGTCCCTGCCCGGCGCCGGCGCGCATGTGGTCGAGGCGACCAAGCAGCTTTATCGTCCGGTCGCCGCGCGCCGACTCGAGCGCCGCGCCCTGCCAAGCCTCAAGCCGGCCCTGACGCCGGCCGGCGCAACGAGTTCGACAAGACAAAGAACAGGAGAAAACGCGTGAGCAATTCGGGCATCGTCAGCTCTCTGGCGCAAAAGCTTCGCACCGGCGATCCGGTCTATCTCGCCTGGTGCTGCCTGGGTTCGCCGAAAGTGGCCGAATCCATGCTGCGCGAGGGTTACGACGCCGCCCTGCTCGACATGCAGCACGGGCCGTTCGATTTCGCCTCGACCGTGCGCGGCGTCGAACTGGCGCTGCTCGCCGGCAAGCCGGCCATGGCGCGCATCCCGGTCGGCGATTTCGCCATGGCCTCGAAACTGCTCGATTTCGGCTGCGCCGGCATTATCGCGCCGATGATCAACAGCGTCGCCGACGCCCAGGCCTTCGCCAAGGCGATGAAATATCCCCCCCTCGGCGAGCGCTCCTGGGGCCCGTCGCGGACGATGGCGCTCGACGGCCGCGAGGACGGCATGGCCTATCTCCAGCAGGCCAATTCCGACACGCTCGCCATCGCCATGATCGAGACGCGCGCCGCGCTCGAGGCGATTGACGACATTCTCGCCGTGCCGGGCATAGACGGCGTGCTGCTCGGCCCCGCCGACCTGTCGATCGCGCTGACAAACGGCGGCCTCGTCAACGCCGAAGACGATGTCGTCAACGCCGAACTCGACCGCATCGCGGGCGCGGCGCGCCGCGCCGGCAAGATCGCCAGCGCCTTTTGCGGTTCGGGCGCGCGCGCCCACGCGTTGGTCGCCAGGGGCTTCCAGCTCGTCAGCGCCGGCCTCGACTTCAGCGTCCTGCGCATCGGCGCGCAGGCCGAACTGAAAACCGCCAGGGAAGGCGGCGCGGCCAAGGGCCCCGGCGGCTATTGAGCAGCATGCGCCTCGGCGGCGGCCGTCACGGCCGCACGCCGAAGCGCGTGGCCAGAAACCGCGCCCCCAGCAGCAGGCCGTCCTGATCAATGCCATGGCCAAGGCCGGGGCAGATATGCGTCGCGACGGCGAAGCCGGCGCGGCTGAGCGCCTCGGCCGCCGCCACCGTCGAGGCGACCGGCACGACGGCATCCGCGTCGCCATGGATCAGCAGAACCGGCGGCGGAACGCCCTGATCGGAGCGCGCATTCGCCTCGGCGAGCTTCTCCGGCCAGACCAGCGCGCCGGAATAGCCAAGGATCGCAGCCGGCGCGCGGGAGCGGCGCAGGCCGGCGTGCAGCGCCAGCATCGTGCCTTGGCTGAAGCCGACCAGCGCCAGCTCTGCATCGCTCAAGTCATGTTTTGCGAGCTCGGCGTCGAGAAAAGCGTCGAGCTGCGGCCGCGCCGCGACGACGCCGGCCTGCCGCTCGTCGGGATCCTCGAAGGTGAGCGGGAACCATTGTCGCCCGAACGCCGTCACGGCGCAGGGCTCGGGCGCATGCGGCGCGACAAAGGCGGCGTCGGGCAGAACGTCCGCCCACAGCGCGCCAAGCTCGATCAAATCGTCGCCATCCGCGCCATAGCCGTGCAGGAAGACGACGAGATGCTTCGCCCGGCCCGATTTCGCCGCGATGCGGGGACCATCCAGCATCATACCTCCTCCTTCTTGTCCGCCAGCGCCATGCCCGAGCGGCCCTTGAGCGCGCCATAATAGGCCCAGAGCAGCCGCGCGGCGACGCCGCGCCACGGCCGCCAGCGCTCGGCCAGCTTCGTCGCGCGCTTGGCGTCCGGCCGCATCTTCAGCCCGAGCGCCATGCGCATGGCCTCCTGCAGGGCGAGATCGCCCGCCGGCCAGGCGTCGGCATGGCCGAGGCAGAACAGCAGGAAGATGTCCGCCGTCCACGGCCCGACGCCCTTCACCATGCACAGCCGGGCATGCGCCGCGTCGGCCTCCAGCGCCGCGAGGCCCGCCAGATCGAGGCCGTCGGCGCAGGCCTGCGCCAGCGCCCGCACGGCGCGGATTTTCGGCGCGGACAGGCCGCAGGCGCGGATCGCCTCGTCGGAGGCCGCCAGCACGGTTTCGGGCGACAAAGGCGTCAGTCCCGCCTGCAGCCGCCCGAAGATCGACCGCGCCGCGGCCGTCGACACCTGCTGGCCGACGATGATCCAGCACAGGCCTTCAAAGCCCGGCTCGCGCCGGCGCAAGGGCGTCTCGCCGGCGACGGCCAGCATCGCCTCGACGACGACCGGATCAAGCGCCCGCAAAGCCTCGAGCCCGGCGGCCAGCGCCGCCTCGTTGAGAATCGGCGGACCGGGTATGCGTCCAAGCGGCTTGGGCGCGGTCTTTCTGCGCGCGGCGGCGCGGCGTTTTGGCTTGGCGGCTAAAGCTGTCATTTCAAAATCGGCCATTTCGCGCTATTTTGCAGGGCGTGCGAGCAAGGATCATCATGTCAGATTCAGGCCAACAGCGGGTTTTTCGTTTCGCCCCCTCGCCCAACGGTTATCTGCATCTCGGCCACGCCTATTCGGCGTTGATGAACGAGAAGCTGGCCCGCCGGGCAGGCGGAAAACTGCTCTTGCGCATCGAGGATATCGACGTCGGCCGCTGCCGGCCCGAATACGAACAGGCGATTTTCGAGGATTTGGAATGGCTTGGCCTGCGTTTTGACGACGAGGCGCGCCGCCAGTCCGAGCATTTCTCCGATTACGCGCTGGCGGTCGAACGCCTCGACGCCATGGGCCTCGTCTATCCCTGCTATTGCACCCGCGCCGAGATCGTCCGCGCCGCAGCCGAGCGCATCGACTGGCCGCGCGACCCCGACGGCGCGCCGGTCTATCCCGGCATCTGCAAGCACAAGGCGCGCCCGGCCGGATCGTCCGGCCGCTACGCCGTGCAGCGCCTCGACATGAACGAGGCTTTGGCCGAGGCCGGCTCGCGCATCGGCTGGCGCGAATTCAGCGAGAGCGGCGCCTCGCGCGACGTCTCGGGCGAACCCAACATGTGGGGCGATGTCGTTCTGGCCCGCAAGGACGTGCCGGCGAGCTACCATATCGCCGTCGTCGTCGACGATGCGCTGCAGGGCGTCACCGACGTCGTGCGCGGCAAAGACCTGCTCGCCGCCACCAGCCTGCACCGGCTGTTGCAGGTGCTGCTCGGCCTGCCCGCCCCCGATTACCACCACCACGACCTCGTCCGCGACGAGACGGGAGCGAAAATGTCGAAAAGCGCCCTGTCGAAACCGCTGCGCGCGCTGCGGGCCGAAGGCGTGAGCGCTGCTGACGTGCGGCGGCGGCTCGGCTTCGCGCCGGTCGCATAGCGTTTCCTTTATTTCCGCAAAACAGCGGCGTATAAGGCCGCACCTTTTTTCGCGCGCTGGCGGCCCCATCGGCCGCGCGCGCCTTTGCAGCTCAAGGGACGCTCCATGGCCGGCCATAGCCAGTTCAAGAACATCATGCACAAGAAGGGGAAGCAGGACGCGATCCGCTCCAAGGTCTTCTCCAAGCTGGCGCGCGAAATCACCGTCGCCGCCAAGATGGGCATGCCCGACCCCAACATGAATCCGCGCCTGCGCCTCGCCGTTCAGGCCGCCCGCGCCGAAAACATGCCGAAGGACAATATCGAGCGCGCCATCAAGAAGGCGGCCGGCGGCGATTCCGAGAATTATGACGAGGTGCGCTACGAGGGCCGCGCGCCGGGCGGCGTCGCCGTCATCGTCGAGGCGCTGACCGACAACCGCAACCGCAC
>ERZ1645192.426-NODE-426-length-34720-cov-8.506101_pt1 | contig 34720 bp, 26 predicted proteins | sample MGYA00575354_ERZ1645192 | MGnify/ENA primary metagenome ERZ1645192 (study PRJEB40844, sample SAMN11349763) | freshwater sediment metagenome | isolation source: river sediment | host: Sediment | place: India: Faizupur Khadar , New Delhi | collected 2017-02-21 ...
TGGGGTTGTAGCTCAGCTGGGAGAGCGCTTGAATGGCATTCAAGAGGTCAGGAGTTCGATCCTCCTCAGCTCCACCATGATAATCAAGGACTTAAGTAATGCACTTAAGTCCTTTTTTTTGTGTTGGTTTCACTATTGCACAACATCTTTGTTTGTTGTCATTACTGCAAAAAAACAGATACAATAGATATGAAGTAGCGGGGATGGAAAAAAATGGCCCGGGAGTGAGGAAGAATCCCGGGCCGGCATGAATTATTTGTGAGGGGCTTTCCTGCCCCGGAGTAAATTTATAAATCCTTTAAGCTCTTCTTAATTTTGATTCTACCTTCTTTGATCATGCTTTCCTTATTGCCTTCCAGCCAGGTCTGCATTGTTTCTTCACGCTTGATGGCGACAAAGGTCCTTTTATACAAATCTTTTTGTGCTTCAAAATTCCCGGGATCAACATTGCTGACTTCTTTGAATTTGAAAATCAGATATGAATTATTGATGCGGAAAGGTTTATCCGGGTATGGTTTGCCGGCGGAAAGCTGCATTATTGCTTCCGTCGCTTCCCGGCTTGCTCCTACTTTGGGAATTATTTCTCCAGGATGAAAAAAACCGGTTTCATTAATCTTCAATCCTCTTTCACTCGTTACTTTGTCCAGCGCTTCCCCTTTTGTCAAACTAGCCAGTATTGCCGCAGCTTCTTTTCCGGCGATGTTTTGCTTTTCGCTTTCTATAAAAGATTGTTCCACTTCATTTCTTATATCACTCAGTTTCGGCAGGTAAGAGGCTTTTCTGTCGACAAGCTGGATAATGTGGTAGCTGTTTTCGGTTTTGATGACGCTGCTGATTTCATTTTTTTGCAGTTCCATAATTATTGCCGCCAGATCTTTAACGGAGGAGAATTCCTGCGGCGGTTTGTTCAACGGGAAAAAGTCTAAGATGTTAATTTTCAGATTGTTTTTAGTGGCATAAGCATCAAAGTTTTCTTCCTGGTAGATGGTGTCGTGCGCTTTTTTCGCTTCAGTATAGGCAGCCTGCATTCCCCGCAGATTCAGCAGTTCGCGGGCGATCGCACTTCGCGCTTGTTCAAACTGCATTTGTTGGCCGTCTTTTGTTTTATATTTATCCTTGTTGCGATTATAGTAATCGCGAAGGTCCGCATCACTGGTATCGGCGGATGCGAAATTACCGGCGGCAAACGCCAAATATTTAATTTTAACCTGCTCAGGCCGACGGAATAGTTTGTCGTTGTTCTTCAAATAGGTTTCCAGTTCGGCTTCGGTCGGGGTGATTTTCTTTTTTATATCCGTTCCCGTAATTTGTACAAAATTAAGATTAATCTTCTGATTCTGCATAACATAGACATCGAATACTTCTTTATCGGAAACTTTTATACCTTCACGGATAAGGTTTTCGATCTTCGTTGCCGTCAGATTTACTTTTTGCATATTTTCAAAATCTTCGGCGGATGTTCTGTTATAGCGCAGGAGTTGCTGATATTTACGTTCATCAAATACTCCGTCCGTCTGTAGGGCGGGTATTGACATTATCGATTTTCTTAATTCCTCATCCGAGACGCGGACTTTTAAGTCGGCTGCCTTGGCTATGATCACCTCGCGGTTGAGCAAAGTATCATAGGCTATCTTCTTCAGATCCATTTCTTTGAGCATTTCCGGCGTCAGTTTTGATCCGTAGCGGATTCTGGCCATGTCTACTAATTTTTCGTATTGGTCATGAAATTCCGCTTCACTGATCACTCTTCCGTCAACGACGGCAATAGCTCTGGCGGTCTGACTGCCTCTGCTGGAACCGAAATAGAGCACAAAGACAAAAATTATAATCCCCAGTATTATGTACATCAACCAGCTGCGGGCATTGCGGCGGAGAAAGCTAAGCATAAAATCACCTCAATCTGAAAAAATGTTTCTGCCTTCCGGCGATAAAGTTTTAGTTTAGTATTACAGTCATTTACAAAATGCAAATACAATTTAAAAAGGCGTTGCTTAGGGTAAGGAAATACGGTATAGGGGAAAAAGGCTCCGTAGCGATTATTTTAAGGTATTAAAAATACAGGAGGAAAAATGCTGTTCGATTATATTTTGGGTAAATTTTCCAACGATCTCGCCATAGACCTTGGCACGGCCAATACCCTGGTTTGCGTTAAAGACAAGGGTATTGTCCTGAATGAACCTTCGGTTGTGGCTGTACATAAAGATGCAAGAGGAATGAAGAAAGTGCTCGCTGTAGGCAATGAAGCGAAAAAAATGCTGGGGCGTACTCCGGGTAATATCGTCGCCATCAGGCCGATGCGCGACGGTGTTATTGCTGATTTTGACATTACGGAAGCAATGTTGAAGCATTTTATTTTAAGTGTTCATAACCGCAAATCTTTGGTGCGTCCCCGGATTATTGTTTCTGTTCCTTCGGGAATCACGCAGGTTGAACGGCGGGCGGTGCGCGAGACGGTGGAGTCGGCGGGAGCCAGAGAAATATACCTGATCGAAGAGCCCATGGCGGCGGCGATTGGTGCCGGACTGCCCATTGCTGAACCGATTAGTTCCATGGTCGTCGATATCGGCGGTGGTACTACCGAAGTTGCAGTCATCTCGCTTGCGGGCATTGTCTATTCGAAGTCTGTCCGGGTGGCCGGTGATAAAATTGATGAAGAAATCGTCCAGTATATGAAGCGCAAATACAGCCTGCTCATCGGGGAAAGAACGGCGGAAATCATTAAAATACAGGTTGGCTGTGCTTATCCCCTGGATGAAGTGAAAACAATGGATGTCAAAGGCAGGGATTTGATTTCAGGAATTCCCAAAACTGTGGAGATAAGTTCGGAAGAAATAATGGGAGCGATTACCGAACCTGTTACACTGATTATCGATGCCATCAAGGATGCATTGGAAAATGCTCCACCGGAACTCGCCGGGGATATTGTTGACCGCGGTATTGTGCTGACCGGTGGTGGAGCGCTGCTGCAAAATATAGATATTCTCGCCAGGGAAGAGACAGGTCTGCCCATAACTATCGCCGATGATCCCCTCTGTGCCGTAGCGCGCGGCGCCGGTATGGCTCTGGATCAACTGGACGTGCTCAAAGAGGTTACTATTCCGGCATAAATATCATTTTGTGACTGGACTTGCCGGTGTAAGTGGATATTTGCCTTTTGGTATTGAGTGTGCGGCAGTTGACGGCAAAGTCAATTTTATTATATCCTGCGCACCTTCGGATCTGCCGGTCATTATGATGTCTTGACGGGAATGGTCGTTATTTTCCTTATGGGTAAAAAATGTTTTTTTTCAGGAATTATAAAACCATTGTTTTTATCGTTATCCTTCTGGCTGTAATTGTAACCGTTCTTTCCTGCAATTTGAAACAGAAATCTTCCGGTGGTCTGGTTTCCAGGGTTGTTTTCGAAATAGCGGCTCCGGTGCAGAATTTTTTGAATTCTTCTTTTAAAAATGTGAGCGACGCCTGGTACCGGTATTTGTTTCTGGTGGGCATTGAAGAAGAAAACCGCAATTTGAAGAAGGCAATCGATCACATGAAGTCGCAGTTGACCGTGTATCAGGAGGGTTATCTCGAGGCGCAGAGGTTGCGAAACCTTCTCGATCTGAAAGAGAATAAAGATTTTGATTTCGTGATCGCCCGCGTCATCGGACGGGGACAGACTGCGTTTTCCCAGACTATCCTGATAAATAAAGGTACTGCCGACGGGGTACATGACGGTGTGCCGGTAACGGCCGGTCCGGGATTAGTCGGCAGAATAATGGGCGCGTCGTGGCATTCAGCCAAGGTCCTCCCCCTTATTGACGAAAACAGCAATATAGATGCCTGCGTGCAGAGAACCCGCACCCAGGGAATTATTCGCGGAGCAGGTTCCCTCGGCTGCATCTTAAAGTATATTGCCAAAACTCAGGATGTGCGGGAAGGAGATGTAATCATTACTTCCGGGATGGGTGGAGTATTCCCCAAGGGTATAATGATCGGCCGGGTCAGCCGTATTGATAGACTGGAATCCGGACTTTTCTGGAAAATTTATGTGGCTCCGGTCATCGATTTTTCGAGGCTGGAAGAAGTGTCCGTATTGACCTCTGCCGGGGGAGAAGACGAGGATGAAAAGTAATGATCTATTATTTATTGCTGCCTTTTCTTGCCATATTGTTGATTGTGCTGCAAAATATGGTGGCGGATATAATATTTTCCGGCGCTATGGTTTTGGAGTTGTCGATTATTGTATTGGTTTATGCGGGATTTCGCCTTGATTTGATAAAAGGTTCTATATCGGCATTTGTTCTGGGGTTTGTCTTTGATTGCATTTCCGGTTCCGTCCTGGGATTATTTGCTTTGACACATGTTCTTGTCTTTCTTTTTTCGTTTTTTGTGTCAGCGATGTTAATGACCGAGAAAATGTTTTTAATTGCATTGTTTACGTTTTTTTGTGTTACCGTGGAAGAGTTTATAGTCGTTATCTTCTATAAATTATTTTATGGCTTTGATATGTTACCCAATATACCGGCCGCATTCTGGCTGCAGGCGTTTATTGTCGGCTCGCTTGCCCCGGTATTCTTTTATCTGATGCGCAAGGTAGAGGTTTTTTTCTATGACAAACCGGCACAATCTGCTAAATGGGCCGGAACCGGCTGAGTTTCGCCAGAAACTTAAAATAATCATCGTCTTCATTTTTATTGCCCTCGGTATCCTTTTAACAAGACTCTGGTATCTGCAGATTATCAAAGGCGATGAATTTAAGCAAAGATCGGAAGATAATTCCATTCGCTTTCGTAAAATTGCGCCTTTGCGTGGTCTGATTATGGACCGCAACAGGCGTGTTGTAGTGGATAACCGGCCTTCTTTTGACGTCTTGTATCTGCCGCGCAAGGGTAGGGATCACGAACGCATTATCGGCAAACTCAAGTCACTTTACGAAAGCAGATCATTGGAGTTTTCTTCCGACCAGCCTCTTCCCAAGCAAATGAAACCTTACCAGCCAATAAGGCTGGAGAAGAATGTGAGCATGGAAAAAGTTGCTTTGGTGGAAACCAATGCACTGGATCTGCCCGGCATCTATATTGATGTTTCTCCCATTCGTCTTTATCTGGATGGCGAAACTCTCGGTCCCCTTATCGGTTATACCGGGGAAGTCAGTAAGACGGAGCTGGAAAAAGAGAACGAAGACTATACTTCCGGGGACATTACAGGCAAACATGGAGTGGAAAAGTATCTGGATCCTTATATCCGGGGCCGCCGGGGAGCGGAATTGGTCGAGGTTAATGCTTCGGGAAAGGAAATAAAAAATTTAGGGCGCATTGATCCGGTTTCCGGTTACAATATTGTACTGAATATTGACGCCGATTTACAAAAAAAGACATGGGAGGCATTCGCGGGCATGGCCGGCGCCGCCGTTGTAATGGACCCCCGTGACGGTGCTGTGCTGGCCATGGTCAGTTCACCTTCCTTTGATCCCAATTTATTTAACAGCGGGGTTTCGAACGAGCAGTGGAGCAAGATTATCGGCAACTCCCTGAATCCTCTGTCCAACAGGGTAATTTCCGGGCAATATCCTCCGGGATCAACCTACAAACTGATCGTTGCTGCAGCAGCTCTGGAAGAGGGGATAGTTACTCCGGGCACCGGTTTTTTCTGCAACGGAGCACTTGATTTCGGCAAGAGACGGTTTCATTGCTGGCAAAAAAGTGGTCATGGAACGGTCAGTCTGCACAGGGCGATTGTTGAATCTTGTGATGTATATTTTTATAATGTCGGCAGACAACTGGGAGTCGATACAATTGCTCACTATGCCAGAATGTTTGGTTTGGGAGAGGCAACCGGCATTGATTTGCCCGGCGAAAAAAGCGGTCTGATTCCAACAAAAAAATGGAAACTGGCCAGAATGAAACAACCCTGGCAGGCTGGTGAAACCATATCCATCTCGATCGGCCAGGGGTTTGATTTGGTGACTCCCCTGCAGCTTGCCTCCGCATACAGCGCCCTGGCCAATGGCGGAACTCTGTGGAAGCCGCGATTGGTAAAATGCATTGAAACTATCGACGGCAAAGTTCATAAAGAATTTTTGCCGGAAAAGAAAGGGGATCTGTCTCTCAAGAAAGAAACCATCAACGTACTGAGCCGCGCCCTTTGGGGAGTGGTCAATGAACCGGGCGGCACCTGCAGAGTTGCTGCACGACCTAATACCGATGTCTGCGGCAAAACAGGTACGGCTCAGGTGGTCGGTTTGCCGCAGAAAGACAGAGAGCGGAGGGAGAGAAGAATCGGTGCATTGCAAAGAGACCATGCACTGTTTGTATGCTTTGCACCGCTGGCAAAGCCGGAGATTGCGATTGCCGTAATTGTGGAAAATGCCGGACACGGTGGTTCCGTCGCCGGGCCGATTGCCCGTAAAATTCTGGATGCATATTTTGATGGAAAGAAAAAAATAAAACAACCGCAGGCAGCGCTGGAAAACAAATCAGCGGCAGTTGCCCGGCAATGATAATTATTCCGGTAAAATTGTTTCAGGTGGCTTATGCTTTTTTTTAAATTTGATCGTCGGATTTTTCAATGTTTCGACTGGATACTTCTGGCTCTTGTCCTGAGCATCTGTGCCATTGGCATTATAAACATCTATTCCGCCGCCTACAGCTTTGACGAGATACAGGTTCCTCATTATTTAAGACAGATTCAGTGGGTTCTGCTGGGTTCTTTTTTCATGGTGGTCGTTTTTCTGGTAGACTACCGCATAATTAATGAAGTTGCCTATGTGATCTATGGTCTGTCCGTTGCGCTGCTGTTGGTTGTTTTCCTTTATGGATATACCACCCACGGTTCACAGAGATGGATTTCTTTGGGCGGCTTTTCCTTCCAGCCTTCGGAATTAATGAAACTGACGGTAATTCTGGCCTTGTCACGATATTTCGATGATCATAAATCCAACGAATCTTACACTTTAAAAGAATTATTTTTCCCTTTTCTGATTGTTCTCGTGCCTTTTGTCCTGATTCTGAAACAGCCGGATTTAGGTACGGCTCTGGTGGTATTAATCATTTTCGTCTCGATGTCTTTTTTTGTCGGTGTCAACTGGAAATCGGTGGCCGTCGTGTTTACGGTAAGTCTGATGCTGCTGCCGCTTGGCTGGCACTTCCTGAAAGACTATCAAAAGGACAGATTAATTATGTTCCTTAATCCTGACAATGATCCACTGGGCGCCGGCTATCATATAATTCAATCAATGATTGCGATAGGCTCCGGCGGGATATTCGGTAAAGGTTTTTTAAAGGGGTCGCAAACGCAGTTAAAGTTTCTGCCGGAGCAGCAGACGGATTTTGTCTTTTCCGTTTTTGCCGAAGAGTGGGGGTTTGTCGGGGCGTTGTTTTTGCTCATTTTGTTTATGTCTTTGATTTTCTGGTGCCTGAAAATTGCCTTGCATTCGCGAGATTTTTTGGGCACATTAATCGCGTTTGGCATTACCGCTCTTATATCCTGGGAAGTATTCATTAACATCGGCATGGTATTGGGGATATTGCCTGTTGTCGGAATTCCGCTTCCCTTCTTAAGTTATGGCGGTTCGGCGATGGTGGTGTTAATGACGGCCACCGGATTGTTGATGAATATAAGCGTGGCCAGATTTCTTTTGCAACGTTAGCAATGGATTGTCTCTGTCAACATCAACTTCGCCGACTCTGCACGTCGTCATTGCTTGATGCTTAACTAAAAACTAGAACAAAAATGCTGCAGCAAGGAGATACGCATGTGGGAAAAAAAGAAAGATGCAGACGAGGTCAAAGCATTTTTAGGCAAGGGAGCCGAATTTATCGGTAAGCTCATTTTCAACGGCGCCGTTCGCATCGATGGTGATTTCCAGGGTGAAGTTTATGGTCAGGGATCGCTGGTTGTCGGTGAAGGCGCTATCGTCAAGGCCAAGATTGCCGTCGACAGCGTCTACATCAGCGGGGATGTTCAGGGAAATATTGATGTTAAGGAAAAAATTAATATCCATGCCACCGGAAAGTTTTACGGTGATGTAAGCACGCCGGTATTTATCATGGAAGAAGGCGCGCTGTTCGAAGGAAGATCGCATATGGCGGATGTTAAAGGTCAGGAAGCTGCAGCAGCCAAAGCAGTATGATGCAATTCTTTTTTTCGATTTTGTTTTGCCGTTACAATTATCAACGTTTGTTCTTAAAAAAAATACCGCACTGGTTAGAAAAAAGCTTGACAAGCAAAACTTGTTTATGGTTAATAACCCGCGGTTCTAATAGAGAGAGGCATTTTCATGCGAAATGAAAGAAGCATTGAAATGTCTGCTCAGAGTCTGTTTACGTGTGTGAGGTTCTTAATTAACAATGTGAGGTAAGCCGTGGTTACTGTTCTTCCCGATTATACGTTGTTTATTCAAATAATAGCCTTTCTGGCGTTAATTTTTATTCTTAACATTCTGCTTTACAAGCCAATCCTATCAATTATCGATCGTCGTAAAAAGCACATCGAAGAGCTGGAAAACGAGATCATCCTTTTTAATCAATCCGTAGATAAGAAAGCCGCTGAATACGAAGAGAAACTTAAGCTGGCCAAGGCAAATGCCGCCGAATTAAAGAAAGAGATCATTAAAGAGGGGACAGATCAAGCCAAGGTTATTGTTGATGCCGTGCGCAATGAAATTCCAATCATGATGCAAGAATTTCAACAGAAATTGGATAAAGAGGTTCAGGCTGCACGTGAAACCTTGGACAGCCAATCAAGGAGATTGTCTTTAGAGATTGCTGAAAAGGTTATGGGGAGGTCTGTCCAATGAAAAAAATATTTAAGTCCGCAAAGCTGGTTTCATTCATTTCTTTCTTGTTTTTGCTGGTTGTTTCCGTTGCTTTTGCCTCAGAAGAAGGCGGCCACGGCGGCGACGGGAAGAAGATGTTTGAGTTTATGTGGAAAACCATTGACTTTGCGGCACTGGTAATTCTTATCTGGTGGCTGGCGGCTTCGAAGATAAAGGCTTTCTTCGCAGGGCGTCGCCAGGATATTAAGGATTCTCTGGAGAATTCCGCTCAGCAGAAGAAGGAAGCTGAAGAGAAGTACAAGGAGTACTCCGACAAGATAGATAAAGCATCCGCAGAAATCGACGGTATTTTTGAGATGATCAAAGCTCAGGGTGTCGCCGAAAAACAGAAGATCATCGACGAGGCCGAAAAAGTTGCCAAGAAGATCAAAGAAGATTCTCAGATGCGAACAACTCAGGAATTGAAAAAGGCGTCAGATCAGTTGCGTGCTGAAGCTGTGATTCTTTCTGTTCAGTTGGCTGAAGATATTATTAAAAAGAATATTGCAGTGCAGGATCATGAGGCAATTGTGAAGGAATACATGGAGAAGGTGGTGAATAAAAATTGATCAGCAATATTTCTAAGCGTTATGCGAATGCTTTTTTTGGAATTGCGGCTGAAGAAAAGAAGCTTGAAAATTATTATGACGAGCTCTTAAGTTTTTCTTCGATCATCAGTCAGGATAAAGCTCTTCGTGAATTTTTAGCTAATCCTGTATTTGAGCAGGCCGTCAAAAAGAATGTCGTAGAAAAGATCATCGGCAAGTTGCAGCTTTCCCCTATGACAATCAATTTTTTGAAGCTACTGGTTGATAAAAAAAGAATTGAAGCGTTGCCGGATATTACAACCTGCTACAGGCAAATGATGGATGAGGCCCTGAAGAGAGTAAGGGTTAATGTGAAGACTGCCTTCCCTCTTTCCGACGAAATGCAATCTTATATCAGAGCCAGCTTGGAAAAGCTTACCGGTCGGCAGGTAGAAATGACTGTAGAAAAAGACCCCGCCCTCTTGGGAGGAATAGTAATCGGGGTTGGCGATACACTTTATGATGGCAGTATAAAAAATCAATTGAACAACATGAGGAATCTCTTAGGGGAGGCAAGATAAGGCATGGAAAATATCAAGGCGGAAGAAATCAGTCAAATTATTTCTGAGCAAATAAAAAGCTATGAAAAAAAGCTGGATATAAGTGAAACGGGTAGTGTCTTGTCCGTCGGTGACGGTATTGCGAGAATTTATGGTGTGCAAAACGCAATGGCCATGGAACTTTTAGAGTTTCCCGGTGGCATTTTGGGAATGGTTCTTAATCTGGAAACAGATAATGTTGGTGTTGCCGTTCTCGGTGAAGTTGCTCACATTAAAGAAGGTGATATCGTTAAAAGAACAGGGAAGATCGCTCAGGTTCCGGTTGGTGAAGCGCTGCTTGGTCGAGTTATCGACCCGACAGGTGCACCCCTGGATGGAAAGGGCCCGATCGAAACTAATGAATTTAGACGAATTGAAATGGTTGCCCCTGGCGTTATTAAAAGACAGCCGGTTAATGAACCGTGCTACACGGGGCTTAAAGCAATTGATGCTATGACACCGATTGGCCGCGGGCAGCGAGAACTGGTTATTGGTGACCGTCAGATCGGTAAAACCGCAATTTGCGTTGATGCCATCCTGAGACAAAAAGATACTGGAATTAAGTGTATCTATGTTGCGATTGGTCAGAAAAAGTCAACAGTTGCCCAGGTTGTGGAAAACCTGAGAAAGCATGATGCGCTGTCCTATACTTGCGTAGTTGCTGGTTGCGCAAGTGACCCGGCAACATTGCAATATATCGCGGCGTATGCCGGTTGCTCGATTGGCGAGTATTTCCGGGATCGAGGACAGGATGCATTAATTATTTACGATGACCTTTCCAAGCAGGCAGTTGCATACAGACAAATATCTCTGCTGTTGCGTCGTCCCCCCGGACGTGAAGCTTATCCGGGTGATATTTTTTACAACCATTCCCGTCTGCTGGAGCGTGCAGCACGCGTGAGCGAGGATCTTGGTGGTGGTTCGCTGACGGCATTGCCGGTTATCGAAACCCAGGCCGGTGACGTGTCCGCTTACATTCCGACAAACGTTATTTCTATTACAGACGGTCAGGTGTTCTTGGAGCCGAGTCTTTTCTATACCGGTATCCGTCCGGCAATTAACGTTGGTATTTCGGTTTCGCGAGTCGGCGGTGCTGCACAGGTAAAAGCAATGAAACAGGTTGCCGGCACATTGAAACTTGACTTGGCGCAGTTTAGAGAGTTGGCGGCATTCGCACAGTTCGGTAGTGACTTGGATAAAGCAACACAGGCACAGCTGGACCGCGGTATGCGGTTGACCGAATTGTTGAAACAACCGCAGTTCCAGCCGATGTCACTTTCCCAGGAAGTTGTTGTGCTTTACGCCGGAACTAAGGGCTATCTGGATAAGTATCCAGTAGCCAAAGTACGTGCATATGAAGAGCAGTTGCTGAGCTTTGTAGCATCCAAGCACTCGGATATAATGAAAGAAATCGAAGATAAAAAGATTATTTCACCGGAGCTGGAAAAGAAATTGAAGGATATGTTGACGGAATTTGATTCTGTTTTTATTGCTGAATAAGATAAAAATTTATTAGTTGAGGAGAATCCGTAGTGGCCTCGCTGAAAGACATAAGAAGAAAAGTTGGCGCTGTTCAAAAGACGAAGCAGATAACGCGTGCGATGAACATGGTAGCCGCGTCTAAATTTAAATCAGCACAATCAAGGATGGAGAATTTCCGTCCGTATGCTGGTAAATTTATGGATGTGCTCAGCAGTTTGGCATTACGCGTAGATGCAACGTCGCATCCTCTGTTGGCAGTGCGTGAGCCCAAAAAGGTCTGGGCAATATGCATGACCTCAGACAGGGGGCTATGTGGTGGCTTTAATACGAATTTAATAAAAGCAACCGAAAGGTTTATACGAGATAAAGTAAATGAAGACAAAGAGATCTCGCTATTCACCGTAGGTCGTAAAGGAAGAGATTACTTCAGAAGAAGGGCAAATGTAATTAATCAGCAGGTCAATGTTTTTGGCAAGTTTGATATGACCTTGGCAGCTGCCATTTCCGATGATGTGATAACTCCATTCATCAACGAAGAGTATGATGAGCTTTATTTGATTTATAACCAATTTGCTAATGTTTCAGTGCAGCGTCCCACAGTTGTGAGGCTTTTCCCTTTGCCATCAATAGGACAAAATGTTGAAACTGACTCTGAAAGTAATTTAGAGTATGAATATGAGCCGTCGGCAGAGGCTTTGTTGCAGAAACTTCTTCCGATGTATGTTCATGTTCTGGTTTTCCGTGCACTATTGGAGACATCGGCAGGTGAAAATGGAGCACGTATGGTGGCGATGGATAATGCCACTAAGAATTGTGAGGATTTGATTAGTTCATTGACATTGAAGATGAACAAGGCCAGACAGGCGGCAATCACTGCAGAATTGATGGATATAGTCGGTGGTACCGAGGCCTTGGCGAAGGGTTAAAATATTTGTAGCATATTGCTGGAAATATTTGTTGGCTAATACGACACTATTGGTGAGGAGATAGTTATGAATATAGGAAAAATCGTACAAGTTATAGGACCGGTTGTAGACGTGGCCTTTGAAGAGGGGAAACTACCCGCGATATTAAATGCGATTTATGTGACGAACCCCGCAATCGATGACCAGGAAGATAACTTGATTATCGAAGTGGCATTACATTTGGGAGATAATGTAGTCCGTTGCATTGCGATGGATATTACTGACGGTCTTGTCCGAGGTATGGTTGCCAAAGATACAGGCGCTCCCATTATGGTGCCGGTAGGTAAAGAATGCCTGGGTAGAATTTTAAACGTTGTTGGTCGTCCCGTGGATGGTCTCGGACCAGTCAATGCTAAAAATTCACAGCCTATTCACCGTGAATCACCAGCTTTCCTGGAACAGGATACATCCGTGCACGTTCTGGAAACAGGTGTAAAAGTTATTGATTTGCTCGTTCCATTCCCCCGAGGTGGAAAGATGGGGCTATTTGGCGGAGCGGGATGCGGTAAGACAGTCGTTATGATGGAAATGATTCACAATATCGCCATGCACCACGGTGGAATTTCCGTGTTTGCCGGTGTCGGTGAAAGAACACGTGAAGGCAATGACCTATACAGAGAAATGCTGGAGTCAGGCGTTATCAAGCAGGCTGCATTGATTTACGGACAGATGACCGAGCCCCCGGGAGCTCGCGCAAGAGTGGCCTTGACGGGACTGGCGGCAGCAGAGTATTTCCGTGATGTAGAAGGTCAGGACGTGCTTTTATTTGTCGATAACATTTTCCGGTTTACTCAGGCCGGTGCTGAGGTCTCCGCGCTTCTCGGAAGAATGCCTTCCGCCGTTGGATATCAGCCGACACTTGCAACCGACTTGGGTGAATTGCAGGAACGTATTACATCAACGACAAAGGGTTCTATTACGGCCGTTCAGTGCGTGTACGTTCCCGCTGACGACTTGACAGATCCGGCTCCGGCAACGACATTTGCCCACTTGGATGGAACAGTCGTTTTGTCACGCCCCCTTTCAGAATTGGGCATATATCCTGCGGTGGATCCACTGGATTCAACATCTCGTATTTTGGATCCTAATGTATTGGGTCTGGAGCATTATCAGGTTGCACGACAGGTTCAGGTTACACTTCAGAAATATAAGGACTTGCAGGATATTATAGCAATCTTGGGTATGGATGAACTATCAGAAGAAGATAAGCTGACAGTTAGTCGTGCCAGAAAGATTCAACGCTTCCTCTCCCAGCCGTTTTTCGTTGCAGCGCAGTTTACAGGTACGGAAGGAAAGTTCGTTTCCGTGGCGGACACTGTAAGAGGGTTCAAGGAAATATTAGAAGGCAAACATGATGAATTACCGGAACAGGCCTTCTATATGGTCGGTGGAATTGAAGAAGCAGTTGAAAGAGCGAAGAAACTTGCCGAATAAGTGAGGAAGTAGATGTCGGACGAATTAATACTGGAAATTGTAACGCCGGAAAAGATGGCGTTTACCGGGGAAGTAGAAGAAGTAACTATTCCCGGTACCGAAGGCGAATTTGGTGTCCTGCGTGGTCACGAAGCTGTTTTAACTTCAGTGGATATTGGCGAGTTAAGTTTTACTAAGGATGGAAAAAAGACATTCTACGCCGTCAATACCGGTTATGCTGAAGTAACTGCGGACAAAGTAACATTACTGATAGAAACAGCAGAAAGATCAGATACAATAGATCGAGACAGAGCAGAAAGAGCAAAAGAAAGAGCTGAAGCAGGATTAGCTCAGGCGGAAAAAGAAAGTGACGAGTTCAACAGACTTAATGTAGCGTTAATGAGGGCAATAACCCGTATAAAAGTAGCCGAAAAATAAAAAATTCAGATAGAGATAAATTTAAAAGGCGGTACATTAAAAAGATGTACCGCCTTTTTTTATGGCGAATGAACTAACCCGCAGAAAGCTACGGGGTATCTAACTGTGAGTATCTATTCAGCTGAAATATCAACAATTTCAAAACTTCTTGATCCTCCGGGTGTCTGCACGTTAATTTCCGCACCGATCACTTTACCGATCATTGCTCTACCGATCGGTGATGTGACCGAAATTTTATTTTGGTTGATATCAGACTCAAAGGGACCAACCAGCTGATACTTGATTTCTTCATCTTTATCGAAGTCGGTAATTGTCACGAAACAACCAAAGACAACTTTGTCATTAATCTGTCCTTTAGAAATAATCACATTGGAGAGGGCAAGGTTATTCTCCAACTCCTGAAGTTTTCCGTGCAGAAAAGATTGCCTTTCTTTAGCCGCAGTATATTCGGCATTTTCGGAAAGATCACCATGAGCGCGCGCAATTTCGATATCGCGTATATTTTCAGGAATATGTTTGTTTTTTAGAATTTCCAATTCTTTCTTCAATCTTTCAAAACCATCTTTGGTAATGGGCATTTTTTCCATGATATCTCCAAATAGCCATCCTTTTTTTTCTTTATATAAAAATTTAAATAAAATGCCGGAAGAGCATTAAAATAAAAAATTTGTTTTAAAGGCGTTTCTTGAGAATGTAACGTTCAGACGAGCAGATTATCTATAGTATTATACGCCTTGTTTGCTGAGAATCTGTCTCCCACAGAATATGGGTAATCATACAAAGTTTAGAATTTCTTTAATCGAGAACGGAAACGGTGTCAAGAAACATTTGCGGAAACGTAGATCGTTTAAAGGGTGATGTAATTTGGTAAATCCAATTAACAATCATTACAGAGACAATGTTTTGCGCCTTCTTCCACTTTTGCCATGATGTTAAAATAATCTTATGATTTTTATTTCCATTATTTCCCTCATCAACTCCTGTAATCAATTTTAGAAAAAAATGTTTATTTTCAGTTCCAAAAAGATATAATCATCCCCACGCAGCATGATCCTTACGCTTACTGATGAAAATAAAGACGAATTGCTCGAAAAAACAAAACAGTAAGGCAAGATAAGTGCAGCGTTGGAGATCTGTTTCATGGGGCTAGATCAACAAAAGACTGAATATTCAACCGGGCCGCTGAAAACGGTTCAACGCCGGTATTATTTTTCACAGCAAAGAGAATTGATCCTGGAACTGCTTGTGCCCCGGGCAGGTGAAAGAGTATTGTGCATAGGTGACGATGTCGGCGATTACTTGCAGATATTCCGGGATAAATGGTGCCAGCTTACAGGGCTCGTTTCCTCCGCGGAGATGCTGCAGAAGCTCCGAAAAAAAGTGGGGGACGGCATTGATCTGTATACCGGCAATGCCGAGGACCTGCCTTTTTCCGATGATGAATTTGATGTTGTCTTTATTGTTAAAGCACTGGAAACCGCCGGTTATCCACAAAAAATAATTGCCGAAGCAACCCGTGTTTGTTGCGGCCGGATTTTTATCGGTTTTCTCAATAAATACTCTTTCGCTGGAACTCGTTCAAAATTAAAGAGGAATTTTGGATTTTCCGTTGAGGAGAAGGTCCGGTTTTTCGGTATCAGGGAAATAAAAAAGATGGCCGCCGGCGTCGTTGATCTTCAAACCGTTAAATGGGGAAGTGTGATTTATTTCCCGGCTGTCGTTTATGATATTTCAGCAGAACTCGAAAAATTAGTGCCGCACATGAAAAATCCACTTGGAGCATTTATGGGGATCACCTTTCCGGTCAAATACATTTACCGGGCGGCGCAAAATCCGCTGGTGGGATCTTATCAGCTGAAAGCTGATACCGGACCGGCCCCCGATACTATCCGGGGAATGTCCCGAAAGAAGAATAAGTAAACCGGGAGAGCCTTTAGAAAATCATAAAATCCCGCACATCCCCGCCGGGACGATTGCTTCAACTTCCCGATTAAGGCAGTTCGAAAGATAAATTTTAATTATCTTCCCATTTCAGATCGTTTTCATCGAAGCGTTGCTCCAGAATTTCTCGAGCCTGGCTGGCAAATGATTCCGGAACGGAAATTCTAACTTCTCCCAAACCATCGACATCCAGCGAACATGATATTACGCCGATGGCTTCGTATTGCAGTCGTGCGGGTATATTATCGGCCTGTAGTCGGCCTAAAATTATCTGCGCATTTACCATGCCCGGCGCTCTGCATACAACCACCCAATTTTCTTCCTTCATAAGACCTCCTCTTTTCAGAAGCATTGTAAACCATCTTTTCAAGAAAGCCAAAATAGATTCCATAAGTTCGGAAAGATGGCAAAAAAACGATGAAAGCACTACATCTTGTGGTATTAATATTTTATTAATACATTTTGTTGTATTTTCCCTTTACAAAGGAAACATCTTTTGTTAACATTTTTGCCAAATTTGCTAAAAGCAACAAAAGAAAATTTATGAATTTAAAAAGACTAGAAATATCCGGTTTCAAATCATTCCGCGATAAAGTCGTTCTCGATTTTTCCCAAGGTGTAACAGCCGTCGTCGGTCCCAACGGCTGCGGAAAATCGAACGTCGTTGACGCCATTCGCTGGGTTATGGGCGAGCAGCGTGTAAAGGCGCTGCGCGGAAAGAAGATGGACGACGTTGTTTTCAATGGCAGCCAGGATGCTTCCCCGGTAAGTATGGCGGAAGTCACCATGACGCTGGCGGCAAACGGCCAGGGTTTTACCGGCGCATATGCGGAAATGACGGAGGTGTCCATTACCCGGAGAGTTGTCCTCGATGGAGACAGCGAATATTTCATTAATCGCGTGCCCTGTCGTCTCCTGGACATCAAGGAATTCTTTATGGGCACCGGCGTCGGCACGAGGACCTACTCTTTGGTCGAGCAGGGCAGCGTGGCCAATATGGTGGAAGCGAAGCCTGAAGATCGAAGATTGTTTATCGAAGACGCCGCGGGAATCTCCAAATACAAAAGCCGTAAAGATGCTGCTGTCCGTAAAATGGAGGCAACAAAAATAAATGTCCAGCGGTTGAACGACATCATCAAAGAAGTCAAATCTCAGCTCAATGCCGTTACCCGCCAGGCCAAACGAGCCGAACAATATAAAGAAATCAAACAACGCATGAGGGATGCGGAAATTGCCCTGGCGTCGCAGAATTATACGGAGCTGGTGGAGCGGGGAACGTCTCTGCAGGCGGTGCGCAATGAATTGAATGATCGTGATGCCGCCGGCCGGGCCAGTCTGAAGGCCAAAGAAGCCTTGCTGGAAGAAATGAAAGCGAGACTTCTGGAAAATGAGGAGCTGATCAATAAGAGCCGGCAGGAACTCTACGAAGTTAAAAATACCATTAACATAAAGGAGAAGAATATCGAATTTTCCCGCCGCCGGATAGCCGACGCCTCCGAGCGCAAGCAGAAAGACGCCGCCGAAACCGATCTTGCGCTGGCCAAAAAAGACCGTTTACTCACCGAAATTGCAAATCTGCGCAAAACGGCAGCTGAAGCGGATGAACGCATTGCCGTATTAAAGCTGGAACACGACGAGGCCCGCCGGAATATCGAGAGCCTCATCGACGCGGACAAGGAAATTAACAGCGAACTGGAAGAAAAGAAAATTATTTACATCGATGTGGTGACGGAAAAGGCAAAGCTGAAAAATATGATTTCGACTTTGACCAAAAGCATCGATGACTTAAGGCGTCGAAAAGAAAGAGAAAACCGGGAAATCGAAGAGGGCGGAAAGAGGCTGTCGGAGCTAACCTCCAGGCTGCAGGCCGTCAAGAAAGCTCTGCAAAGTGATGAAGAAGAGTTGACCTCCCTGCAGGATAAAAAAGAGTCTGCCGCCGAATCCCTGGAAAAAACAAAAGCCGATTTACAGCACGTGGAAGAGAGACTGGCCGCAATAAAAGAAGAAAGCAGCGTTAAAAACTCGCGCGTCGATTCTTTGCGGGAGTTCCAGGAAGCTTACAAATGGTCCAGTGAAGGGATCAAGGAAATTATCGAAAAGCAGGAAAGCCGCGATAAATTTTACGGCGTAGTTGCTGACCACATTAATGTTCCCCGTGAATACGAAGCTGCCGTGGAAGCGGTGTTGGGCGATAAGCTTCAGTATGTTGTTGTAAAGAGCCAGGAAGACGGCGCGAAAGCCATCGACTATCTCAAAAATAGTCAACTGGGCCGCGGCAGTTTTGTGCCGGTGGAATTACGCGGTTCCGCCGCCACAACATACAGCGCGGAGCATTTGCAGGAAGCGGAACCTCTGCTGCGAAAAGTTGATTGCAACGATGATTTCCGGCAGATCGCCGATTGTCTGCTGGGGGATGTCTTGATTACGCCGACCATCACCGCCGGGATAAATTTATGGAAGAAAAACGGTTTTCGCGGAACTTTTGTTACTCCCGACGGGGACACGATCAGTCCGCAGGGCGTGCTTACCGGCGGCAGCGGCTCCGCAGTGGAAAAGAGCCTGTTGTCCACCAAACGGGAAATTGCGGAACTCGAAGCAGATGTGGAAAAACTTGCCGCCGAACTCGTGGCCTGCACGAATCAGAGAAAAAAGCTGGTCTCTTTAATGGCGCAGTGGGAAGAAGAATTGACCCAGGTAAAAAACAGAATCCACAGCATCGAAATTGATATCAACGGCCGGAAAAAAGATTCCGAACGGTTTGGCGATGAAGTGGAAAGGCTGAAACAGACAATCGCCGCTTTCGAATTTAACCATCAAAATATCGAAGCTGAAGAAACTGAAGCCGCAGAACGGTTGCGCGCCGTCAGTGATGATATCGGCCGCAAAGACGAAGAGGAAAAAACACTCAACGAAGTTATATCAATTTTCAACACCCGCAGAGTGCAGTCGCGGGCGGCAATCGATGAGCAGGAACGGCAGGCAACGGCAAAAAAAGTTCTGCTGGCCACTTTGGAAGAAAAGAAAGAATCCGGCCTGCGGACAATGTCGCGCCTGCAAAACGATATCAGTTCCATAGAAAACGAAGTGCGGATGAAAAAAGAGGAAATGATTTCCTGTGAGAGGCAGCTTGCCGAGTTTGCGCAAACTATTGAAGCTGACCAGGCGGCGCTGGAGGAACTCTACCGGGATTTGTCCCTCCGCGAAACAGTTTTGGCAGAAAAACAGGCAGGCAAAAATCGTGAAGATGAAGAACTGAAAACCCGGGAAAATGAGATACGGGAAGTTCAAAAGAAGCTCGATGAACTGCGCAATAAAATTAACGAAACGGAAATCAAGTGTCGGGAAGTAGTTTTGCATGGAGAGAATTTGAAGGCGGCGCTGGCGGAAAAGCACAACGTAGCTCTGGAAGAGCTGCTGCCTGAGTTTACCCCGCTGGAACAGGAAAAACTGGCCCAGTTAAAGACCACTCTGGAAAGTGACAAACAAAAAATAGATAATTTCGGCGAAGTCAATCTGCTGGCGCTCAACGAATACGAAGAGCTCGATAAACGCTACCAGTTTTTATCTGCACAGATCGCCGATTTGAACGACTCGCTCAGTTCCCTGGAAAGAACAATAATGCGGATCAACAAAATTTCCCGCTCGCGTTTTGCCGAAACATTTACCGCCGTTAACGAGTGCTTTAAAAAAGTATTTGCCCATATTTTCCCGGGCGGCCATGGTGAATTGCATCTGACCGACGAGAGCGACCTGCTGGAAACAGGTGTGGATATCTCCATTCAAATTCCGGGCAAACGGGCGCAGAATGTCAGCCTGCTGTCCGGCGGTGAAAAGTCGCTGGCGGCGATTGCTCTTATTTTTGCCATCTTAATGTACCGTCCCACGCCATTTCTGGTTCTGGATGAAGTCGACGCGGCGCTCGACGACGCCAACACCAACCTCTTCAACCGCTTGATAAAAGATATCTCCGACAAGTCGCAGGTTGTGATGATCACCCACAACAAGAGCACAATGGAAGTGGCCGACCGACTCTTCGGCGTGACCATGCAAAAGCGTGGTATTTCTTCTCTGGTGTCCGTCAATCTGAACTGATAAAACAATGTCGCTGACTTAAGAAATTTACCTTCAAGGTCTCCCTGTTGTAAAGAGGGATACAAAAAATATTTCAACATTTCCGGCATAAAATAAATTGTTTTAATTCATCCCTTTCTTTACTTCTTCAGGAAAAATCGTTATTAAGAAAAAAATATAAGAAAGGCGTTTTTATAAGAAAATGGGATTTTTTGATAAGTTAAAATCAACTCTGAGTCTGGATAAATTAAAATCAGGTCTGAAGAAGACCCGTGAAATTCTGACCACTGATATTGATGATCTGCTTTTCGGCTCCAAGACACTGGACGAAAATTTGTTCAACGAGCTGGAAGAGCTGCTCATATCGGCGGACATGGGGCCGCAGTTTGTCAATGATTTGATCGAAGACGTTCAGGATCGTATGAAACGCAAGGAACTGCAAAACGCCGGCCAGGTTAAGAAGATTCTGCGCGAGCGCATGGCATCGATTTTGCAAAAAATTGATGTGCCGCTGAATGTTCCTCAAGGTCAACCTTTTGTGATCATGGCTGTCGGGGTAAACGGCAGCGGTAAAACGACGACGATCGGCAAGCTGGCAAATATGCTGCAAAAGGATGGCCACGAGGTAATGCTTGTGGCGGCGGACACATTCCGGGCGGCGGCAATTGAGCAATTGGAAATATGGGGCCAACGGGTGAACACTCCGGTAATCAAGCAAAAAATGAACTCCGATCCGGCGGCGGTTGTTTTCGATGCGCTGGGCAAGGTTAAGACCGGTTACTCCGGAGTCATCATAGTGGATACGGCCGGCAGACTGCATACTCGAGTCAATCTCATGGAAGAGCTGAAGAAAATCAAAAGAGTCATGAGCAAGGAAATGCCCGGCGCTCCCCATGAAACATTGCTGGTTCTTGATGCGACGACAGGGCAAAATGCCGTGATTCAGGCCAAAATGTTCAAAGAAGAAATCGGCGCTACCGGCATTGTCCTCACCAAGCTTGATGGAACGGCCAAAGGCGGTGTTGTCGTCCGGATTGCCAGCGAACTGGGGCTTCCCGTCCGCTTTATCGGCGTAGGAGAAAAAATGGATGATTTACGTCCTTTTAGCAGTAATGATTTTGTCTCCGCGCTGCTCGATTAAATCATGCTCAGGTTGCGGCGGAATTAATGAATAAAATTTTTGCCATCGGCGACATTCACGGCTGTTTTGATAAACTGCAAAAGTTGATTGAAAAACTTCCCGTTGATCAACAACTGGATACCCTGGTTTTTATCGGCGACTATATTGACCGGGGAAGCTCCTCTAAAGAAGTCGTCGAGTACGTGATTGAGCTGAAAGATAAATTTCACAATGTCGTCTGCCTGACGGGCAATCATGAACAGATGTTTCTCAACTATCTGGCGGGCATTGATGAAGTCATGTATCTTTATAACGGCGGTAAAGCTACTTTGGTATCTTACGGTCTACCCGCCTATTCACCGGTTCCGGAGAGGAAGTCGGCAATTCCCTTAAGCCATTTGCAATTTTTTCAGTCGCTTCTGCACTATTATGAAACAGAAGAATATATCTTTGTTCATGCCGGATTAATCCCCGGTTTGAGTCTGCGTCGGCAAACCGTCCATGATTTACTGTGGGTCAGACAGGATTTCATTTATTCAGATTATGATTTCGGGAAAACAGTCGTTTTTGGCCATACCCCGTTTCAATCCCCTTTAATTGCAGCGAATAAAATAGGAATTGACACAGGAGCGTTTTCCGGCGGCAAACTTACATGCGTGGAATTGCCGGATGTAATAATTCATCAGGTTTAGCAATGAAAATTATCGAGTGTGTGCCGAACTTCAGTGAGGGCTGCAATCAGGCAACGATTGCCGCGATTGCCCGGGTCTTCGAATCTTTTCCCGCCGTCCGACTGCTTGACTTCAGCGGCGATGCCGACCATAACCGCAGCGTCTATACATTTCTGGGCAGGGCCGACGACGTGCTGGAAGCCGCCCTGGCCGCTTCCGGTCGGGCACTGGAGCTTATCGACATGTGTTTTCAGGAAGGTGTTCATCCGCGCCTGGGAGCAGTCGATGTTGTTCCTTTTGTTCCGCTGGCAGCGGCGACAATGGAGGATGCAATTGAGATTGCGCATCACTTTGGAAGGGAGCTGCACGAGCGGTTTGGTGTGCCGGTCTATTTTTACGGCGAGGCGGCGCTGGTTGACCAGCGCCGGGAACTGGCTTACGTGCGGCGGGGCGGATACGAAGCCCTGGAGGAAAAAATGTCCATCCCGGAGGGCGCTCCCGATATCGGCCAACCACTGTTTAATGAGCGCTGCGGGGCGACGGCGGTCGGTGCGCGCATGCCTCTGGTGGCTTACAATATTAACCTGGCCAGCAATGATTTGCTTCTGGCTCGCAAAATTGCCGGCCGGATTAGAGAAAAAAACGGCGGATTAAAAAGCGTGCGGGCAATTGGAGTGATGCTGAAAAGCCGGAATATTGCCCAGGTGTCAATGAACCTGGTTAACTATCAGGAAACTCCGCTAAAACCGGTTTTTGATCTGGTAAAGCTGTTGGCATCCGAGCATGGCGTTGAAATTCTGGAATCGGAGTTGATCGGCCTCGCGCCGGAAGGGGTTTTTGCCGGCACAACGCCGGAATATCTTCAACTGAAAGATTTTGACGTTGACCGCTTGCTGGAAACGCACATAAAAAACTTTGCTCCGTAAAGTTTGTCAATATCTTACTAAAATTATTTTTTTGCCCTTTCCGAAAGTTGCAAACTTGCCCAAGGAAACACCTGTTTGGGCAACAGGCCGGTAATTATTGACAGGCGGAAAAATGCGTGATAAAGCCCTTAAACTCTTCAACATAGTCTGCGAATCGCCCCTGTAGCTCAGAAGGATAGAGCAACGGATTCCTAATCCGTGTGCCGCGCGTTCGACTCGCGCCAGGGGCACCAAGAAAATAAAGGGTTTAGCCAAATGTGGTTAAGCCTTTTTTGTCTGTCCGGGCCAGCCGTCAGAGAACACTTATCCCCGCAATTATCATACCGACGAAGGCCACAGTATCCGGGATTCGCTGATCATACCGGATACCCATGTCAAGCATGGGCACGTTCATTTTTGCGCTCCGCTCGGATTACAAGCGGCGACGTTGCCGGAATGATGCGGCTCATGCTCAGAAATTAGATGGCGAAATCAGGAAAATAAGAGGATTCCTTTCTTGCATGTTAAGAAAATAGACCTGACCCCATTCGGGCTGGCCGCAGCATTCATGATCAAGGCCGATTTTGGTTTATGTAGGTCTCGACATCGAACTTCGACTTACAACCGCCATAACTCATATAACGAACCTTTCCGAATACCTTGCGATCAAACCAGGCCCGGTCATGCACCCCACCGATCGACCAGGCAATTCCGGCATAGCCGTTCGGGTCCCTGCCGTCCAATTCATATTTATCATTGAGGTAAATCGCTGAGCCGAGAGCCTCTTCCGGGGATTGCGTCCACTCCAGTATTTTCTTGCACCAGTACATCCTCATATAACCATGCATCTTGCCTTTGCGGGCCATCTCTCTTTGCGCCGCATTCCAGAGCGGATCGTGAGTTATTGCTTCTTCAAATTGTGAAACGGTATAGATATATTCCCTTTTATCGCTGCGGTGCCGGTTAAGTGATTCCTGAGCCCAGCGGGGAAATCCCCCAAACCGGTCATAGGCCTCATTGTAAAAACAAAAGTTATCGGCCAGCTCGCGCCTTACGATGAGCTCTTCCAGAAAGGCATCCTTTGAATTTTCGTCCGCGCTTACTTTGTTGACCTCCAATGCCAATCTTTGGGCCGCGAGCTGGCCAAAATGCAAATAGGGCGATAAATTGGATTGGCCATCCAGACACGGGTCGTTTCGCTTCACGTTATAGTCGTTCAATTTTTTGGCGAGGAAGTGCTCCAGGGCATTGGCCGCTGCCGATTCTCCTGATTCCACCGAATCTATCCCATCTGCTGAACTGTCCATTTTAAGGAAGGTTTGGACCTTCCGCCAGTCGATTCGCTCATGCGTTCTCTTCATGCGGTAAGGATGCCGTTGCAGGGCAGGATAGTCCGTCAAGAAATCCGGCAGTAACCGTTTTAACTTGGGCCGCAGTGTATATGCGCCGTATTCCTGTTTGGAGGAAGCCATCCAGCAGGGGACAATATTGTGCGCATCCACTTCATAAAAAGGGATGTGCAACCGCGTCATCAATTTTGCTTTCCATTCTCTTTTAATTCTCAGGGGGTCAAAATCGCTGACCAGCGCGGAGGCTTCCACCGTCTTTGTGAAATCCGGTATTTCTTTTTCCGGATTGCCCTCCAGTAAATAAAAAGGGATGGCTGATTTCGCCAAATTCTCCTCGACACAGGCAAGACCTTTGAGCATGAAATCATACTGCCGCATCGTAGCGCCAAGAAACTGGGGCGCCAGGGCAAATGTCACCAGAAGCGACGCTTTTCTCTCCAGGGCAAGCTCCTGCGCATACAGCAGGGCCCAATTATCCTTGACGCGCTGTTCCCGGCTCATCCAGTAAACCACGGGACCCTGCTTCATCCCGCCATCTTTTAACGTTCTCACACGGCTGCCGTTGACCAGCATCTTGTCCCCATCTTGTTTCCTGTCGTCGTCATACATAACGCCTTCGATAAATTGTCTCCCTCCATACTGCCCCGCTTTGACGATAAAGCTTTTCTTGATGTGAACGACGACAGACTGTGTCCCATGAACAGCCCGTCCCCTGATTCCGGGAACATTAAATTCAACCGCTTTTTTGAAATCAGTTACATCTTTCAGTTAATTCTTTCGGTTTTTTGTTTTCTAACTTTCCCGTGAACTGCTTGCCATTGGCACAGGTAAAAGTCCCTTTGCCCGTGAATCGGTCATCAAAAAATTCACCCTCATATTTATCGCCATTTGCATAGGTGTAGGTCCCTCTGCCTTGAAGATTACCATTGACCCAGTCGCCTTCGTATTTGCGGCCATCTAACCCGGTTAAAATTCCCCTGCCATGTGGCCTGTCATTAATCCAGTCACCTTCGTATTTGTCGCCGCTTTTCCAGGTGAAAGTTCCTTTGCCCTGTCTTTTACTGTTCACAAATTCACCTGCGTATCTATTACCGTTAGCATAATGGAAAGTTCCATGCCTTGCGTCGCCGTTAAACCAGTCCGCTTCAAGTCTACCGCCATCTGGCGTGGTATAAATTCCTTTACCGTGTTGTTTGCCATTAACCCAGTCGCCTTCGTATGTGTCGCCGTTTCCATAAGTGAAGGGCGCTCTGCCGGTGAAATCGCTGGGAAGAGAGTTTCCTTCAGTAAAACGATAACCACGAGCTTGCATGCATAAATCATACAGCTCTCTGTTTGTTATGACTTCACCTCTGGCTTGACCAGGCTCATAAAATATACCACCGCCGGTTGCTCCTCTTGCCTGATACTTCGCCTGCTGTGATTCTTTCATGCATTCAAACCTGTCCTTGGCATACTCCTGTTGTGTAATATTAGGTTTATACAACATTTTTTCAGCTTTTATTACAGGATCCACCGTACAAGCCGACATAAGTGTAACTGTGAAGAAAACAGCAATTATGACAATCAGCGACAATATTTTTTCCTTAAGCAAGATAAACCTTTTCATATTTCCTCCCGAATATTACGTTGTTTAAATAAGCTAATATTCCGTGGCCGCAATAAAAGCAGCCGGATAACACATTGGATTATTTGGATTAGAGCTTTTCATTCCTCACTCATGTCCAATAATACTAAATACAAAATTTAATTTGATAGTTATGTTTATTCCGTTTGCAAAGGTGTGTCAAGTGGGTCAGCAACGACGCAATAAAAACTCCGACAATTGTGAAAGCAACCGCCAACTTTACCACGAAAGCAATAAACAACCCAAACCCTGTTGAGGCATCGACTTTACCAGCGCGGAGTATGTCCGTTTTGAGCCATGGACTTGCCGACAGCTGCACGTCTGTTAGCAGCATAAAAAGAAGCCCCCGAGACCGGTGAATAAGTCTCCGTAGTGCCTCTACCTGCTGCGGCGGATTGCTCCGGGATCGGATGGCGAAAATGGCGGAACAGGTGATTTGCTTTCTTGAATGTTAAGAAAATAGACCGGCCCCTAATCCCTTTACTGGATATATTTTAAAAACGATAAAAATACGGGATACCCCTGTTAATTCAATAATGTCGCATCATTTCCTCCGCCGGCGGAGGTGTCACCCAGTGATGGAGGTGGAAAAGTGGGCGATGGGCATCAATCTCGAATCTTGACATTTGCTCGTTGATTCAAATTAAAAAGAGCAAAAAAAGTTTTATATGCGTCTTGGTATAATTAATTTTCACGTGATTTGCTCTTGAAATGTCAATAACAAAGATTTGACCCCTATCTTCGCCCCCTATCTTCGCCAAAGATTTGACCCCTATCTTCGCCGCCGCGAAATAATTGCGATTTATCGGCGCGCAACGTCTTTTTGCTATGGACAACTTGTCAGGATTACAGCGTTAATCCAGCATGACTTTGATCCCGATGGGTGACTGGTGCAGTGAAGGCTGACACCGAAACTTAAAGAAACTACGGCAGCACGTAGAGAAAATTGATGGCGGCATTAGGGCAATGAAGTGGCACCGCGAAAAAAACAAATTCATTGCCGGGGTTTATTTTTTTCTCTTGGAAGCAATGGGGTCGCATCTTTACTTATGATAATTGCCATCTAATCCTCGTCACCACAAAGTTCTATGGCTATAGAAGGGTGCTGTGTGCCTTTTGCGGCTTTGATTTATTCGGGAATATAACCCAAAGCAGTAGAATTGTCCGGCCATTTACCCTCACGGTCAGACAATTTGACGGGCAAAATCCCTGGCCAAAATCTCCTGAATTATCTCTTGACTGTCCATATAATTATTGTATCTTATTAAGAAATTTAAAATCACCAAAATCCGGATAAACAAGACGGGATGCTATGAAAGAAAAATATTTTAAAATTGCGGGTCAGGAGAAAGAAGATATTTCCCGTCGGATTGAACATTTTCTGGAAAAATATTCCAATTTGAAATTTGCTTATGTGCATGGTTCCTTTGTTTCACAGGAACGATTTCGGGATATCGATGTGGCGATTTATCTGCAATCAACTCCTGCAGAAATTTTACCGATGGAACTTGATCTGGAGGAAAAACTTTACAACTTAGTTCAATATCCGATTGATATCAGGATTTTAAATGGTGCGCCTTTGTCTTTCCGGTACAACGTGATTAAATACGGGAAGCGTTTAGCAGTCATTGATGATGACGCCAGATGTGATTTTGAAGAAGCTACTGTCAGCAGTTATTTCGATTTCGCCCCTTACCGGAAAATGTATCTGCAGGAGGCATTGGGCCGTGGAGTTTAATGAAGACAAAGTAAGGAAAATAACATCCGAGATTATTGCGGCCTTGGCCAGATTGGAGGATTTGCAGAAGCTGTCCCTGGAAGCGTTTATGGCGGATGCTCACAAAATAGGTAGTGCAAAATACTCTTTGATCGTTGCCATAGAGGGTGCAGTTGATCTCTGTAATCATATTATAGCTAAAAACGGATTCCGGACGTCTGAGGATTATGCCGATACGTTCAAGGTAATGAACGAACGGGGAGCATTCAATCAAGAGTTTACGAATTCTCTTATTCAAATGGCAAGATTTCGCAACAGACTGGTCCATATTTATTGGGACATTGACGATAAAGAGCTCTTTCGGATCATTCAGGAGAGACTGGGAGATATTAAACGTTTCCTCAAAGAATATGGTGTTTTTATAGGGATTTGAAGCGCAGCATCCCTCACGAATTTATAATTATGGGTAGTCAAGGGATATAACACTTAACTTCTCTCTTAATATGTGTTCAAAATCAGGGGGATAGCATACGAGTTTTTGAATGACGGAAGGCGTTGAAAGCTTTAAAAAAAGCATAATCGGTTTGTTTTTGATTTAGCCAGTATCTTGTAAACCTTCACAAACACCCGTAAATCATTCCTTCTCAAGACAGCTCCGTCTGCTCTTGAATAATATTTTACCCAGCAGAATGTCCGGCCGGAAACTTTTTTTCATTTCCGCAAAGGTTCTATCCCCGCGCATGATGCGACAGAAGATATCCCACTGATAGTTGGATTTTTCCAGTACTCTGAACGCGAGCGGCGAAATATGGTTGAATATCCTGGAAAACTGATAGGCTGTCGCGAATTCGGGCATCATCTCTTTGTCTATGGCTTTCTCGTATTCATCTAATGACATTTCTTTTTCGAGAAATCTTCTGATCTGGCGGGCGGCGATTCCGGCGCTTTTGACGGCATAGAATATTCCTTCGCCTGTCCAATAATCGGTGAGGCCCGCGGCATCTCCGATTAAAAGCGCTCCGTTCGCCGACAGAGCGCTTTTAACTGTCCGGTGCGGAATGAGGTGCCCCCTCAGACTTTGGTTTTCCGGCGGGACCCCGCAGTGGCGCAAAAAAGCGTCGAGATAAATCTTCAGCTGCTTTCCAAGGTTAACAGGCCCCTGCACCCCGATGGAAGCAATTTCCTTTTTGGGAAAAATCCAGCCGTAGCTGTCTTCAAAACTTCCCCAGTCGATGACAATTCCTCTTTCCAGACTTTCGGCATTCTTGAACAGGTGGAGCGGAACTTCATATTGCAGTCCGATATGAGCACAATTCGCCGGCTTTAACGACAAGCTCTTTGCTGTAAAACTGGCTGCTCCGTCCGCTCCCACTAACACGGAAGCGGTTACGGCCTTGTCGGCCATTTTCACAATCCAGGTATTGCCTTCCCGACTCAGCGCTTTAACTGTCTGCTCTTCCTCAAAATCAACCCCGGATTTTACCGCTTGCTGAATCATAAAAAAATCAAGCTTTTCACGATTCACCATGTAGAGCAGAGGCTTTGCACAGCCCCGCCTGTAATCCCTGGTGAGTTTATACGACAGCGTAACTTCGTAAATTTCTCTTTCAATTACAGGGCTGATATCAAACGGCAAAATTTTCACGATCTTTACGGGCAGACCACCGGCGCAGACCTTGTTTCTCGGAAATTTGGCTTTATCTAAGAGGATTACCTTGATGCCGGCTTTGCCGAGAAAATAAGCAAGCGCGGAGCCGGCCGGACCGGCTCCGATAATCGCCACTTCAAAATCGTGCTTCGAGTTGTCCATAAACCTTTCTATTGTCCGGAACCGGCCATTGATAATCTTAACCAGGGTTCATTCCCACCGGCAATCAACGCGCGCTGCCGCCGTGCAAACAAGATATCTTAAAAACTATACTTTACAATCAGCATCAATTCTTCCAGATTATTCAACTGTCCGGCATCGACCGCCAGCACAAAGGCGGTATCCAGTTCTATGTCGGAATTGCTGCCCCGGCAGAGTTTCCATTCGTCTATTCGGGCCAGATTAGTTGCTGCTCCATCCACCTGAATTGTGAAGGTTGCCGGGTTATTCTTGATCCCGGCGACAAATATCACGTTTTCAATTGCCGCATTAATAGTTTGAGCCATGTAGGGCAGCCTTGATTTATCAATTTTAAAATTTACCGTTCCATTGTTTTTGAGCAGCAGCCACTCATTGGTCATATCCTGTTTCATATTCAGGGCAACGTGCAATCCCGTCTGGCTGAGTTGTTGCTTGATTTCGCTCAGCCTGTCTTTTAAAGAAGTTTCCGCCAGTCCCCGCAGTGCTGAGCCGCCCTCTCTTGCCGTGTACTTGATATGCAGAATAACGTCAGAGATGGTGTTGTAGTCGAATTGCCTGACGTCTTTCGGAAGCTCCAGCCGCCAGGTGCTGATCGCTCCGCAGCCTTCAAAAGGCAGATACCGTTCATCGCGGAAATTCAATTCAAACATGCCGCTGTCGTTTTGGGCATTGCTGGCCGCGATAGATTGAATGGATCCGACGTTGTAAATAAAACGTTCGTCATTGCCGGGATCTTCCAGGTATCCGGTCGCGGCGGTGTTGTCGGGATTCGTATTTTTGCGGTACCTGTTGTTGACCAGCGAAAGCCTGGCGCTCACTGAGGTGTAGGGTCCGACAACACAGGGCAGGCTGATGCTTACCGCTTTCAGCCTGCGGAAATAATGCCCCGGATGATCCATATCATACAGAACCTCGGGCACATCGAAATCACATACTCCCGTCGCCCGAAGTCTGACGAGCGCCAGCGGGTCAAGCTGCGCCAGGGAAACATGCCTGGTGATTTCATATTCCCGCTTGTTCTTATCCAGATAGCTTGTTTGCATCCGCTTGATGTCGTAGATAAGAGAGTCGGCGCTTTGCAAACCCTTCTTCATGCTGTCCCAGTAGCCGTAGGAGATGAACGTATCATTATTGCCTAACTCAAAGCGGTAGCAGCGTTCCGCCTTCTTGGCGAAATCGTGCGCCAGCTGGTAGGATTTGAAATAGACCGCACTGATCTGCCCGGCCATCCAGTCATACAATTCCTTATTGGTGAACTTGGCCTTCATGAAGTCGGTGGCTGTTCGGGAATTTTCAATTTGCAGCTCGTGGTTCTTTAAATCAGCTTCGGCAATTTCTTTGCGGATTTCAGCGGCAACGATCTGCTGGTCTATTTGGGCCATCTCTCTCTGGGCCAAACGTTCCTGCAGTTTCCAATCATCAAAACGGCGGTCGTAGCCTCCGAGAATGGATGCCCGGTTCGCTTCGTACGAAGCTGCGGTGGAAAGTACATTGAGTACCCCGGAAGCCGCGGTGGCGGCGTTGGCCAGGAATGTGCCGCCCCATTTGGCGGCGGCATGCGGACTGCCGCCAAAACCGGAAGCGCCGATGGCAAAATCGGGAATCAAAGCCAGAACACCGGCCGTAGCCTGGATAATCTGCGCCGCCATCTGGTAATCGTGCGCTTCGCTCAATTTGTCCAGATTCAACTGCTCCTTGGAAATTATTTTCTGAATGCCGGCGTAGTACTTATGCCTTTCTTCGGCGGTGGCTTTCGCTCTTTTCAATATCTCTATCTGCTCTTTTGCTTCCTGGATATAGAGCACCTTGGTGTCTTTCAGTGCGGTGAGGACTTTGATTTCCAATTCGTTGCGCAGCAACGCCATGGCCTCCGCATCTTTTTTCTCCAAGGCCTGCAGCAGCGAAAGGCCCAGAGTCCTTACATCCATTGCGAGCTCGCTTGCTTTTTGGGCAAACACCGTGAAGCGGTAAAATGGCGTCGGCGCGTTCATGCCGGCGAGAACGGCGGAAATATCCAGTCCGGCTGCCGCCGCCCGCACCAGCATTCCGGGATCAATCGGCGGGGCAAACAGGGCAAGGCTGCGTTCAATGCCGTCGATGTTCTGGCAGTGGCGGATTTTAAACAGGCGGTCGGCTATGCGGTCCCAGTACTCCAGCATCTTATCGTTTGGCGGAATACAGAAATAGAGCATGGATAAGGTAATTGGAGCCGGAGGCAGTTCAGCGCCGCCTTCGGACAAGGCCGATAAATCCGGCAAAATATTTTCCAAATCAATCAGGGCATTGCCAAAGGCGTCCAGTCGGGCCTCTATCTGGTTGTACGTCTCACAGGGGGCCTCGATCGGAGCCGGGATCATGCGCGGTTTCGGTCCCAGCAATTTGTCGGCAAGGATATACATCTGCGTGGCCTGAACAATGGATTCCATGGTATCCTGCCGGAACAGGTAATCTCCCCATTCAGTCAGGTTGTCGATGTATTTCATCAGCAGCGCCTTTTGATAGGCGACAGGTCGAAACCTGGCGATGACATGGGGCTGGAAAGGCTTGGTTCTCCATTCGTCGATGGCGAATTCCAGCTCCTTTCTTTCGGGTGTATTGGGGTCGGCGATTTTATACAGCAGCGTGTCGATGCGCTGATTAATATAATCGCCCGTGTGCGTCAGATAAAATGGTTTTGTCACCCAGTATTTTTCAGGCGCGTTGCCGGCGAGGGCGCCGGTCGGATTGAACATGTAGTGGAACCAGGTCAACGACTCCTCGAAGCGCTGGTTTTGGGTCAATCTTGTCGCCAGTAAAAACGGCACATGGAAGAACAATTCCCAGTTGTATCCGCTGTATGAACCGTCGCTGCTGAAATCCAGATCTTCGACCGGATAGGACAAAGTTTTTCCGCCCGCTTCTTCCAGTATATATGTCTGCGGAACAATACTCTTGTTCGGGGCGTAATACTGTTCAAAATTGAAGAAGGCGTTCTTCTGCAACTGGGTTTCCCGTTTCATCAGGGCCGCAATGCCGTCTTTGTAGAGCGTCTTTCTCAGGGCGCAGACCAGGGGATGGTACATATTCTTGAACTGCTCGCCGTAGGACAGTTTTGCATAGACCTTGAATTCATCAACAATTTCCTGATAATCCTCGTCCTCCGCCAACTCCTTCAGCAGGGCGTCGACGTCCGGGTTGGCGGCGTACTTCGCCATGTATTTCATGAAAAGGGCGATGATATCCTCGATCAGCTGCATCACGTTGGAGCCTGTTCTTTGTACGTTCAGCGGCTCTCCTGTTTCCGGGTCTTTTTCCACACCGTAGAATCCCGGAATAATTACATAGGCATGGTTGCTGTCTTCCTCAAAATAGGGCAGCAGGGTGCCCAGCGGAATCTTCAGGAAACGTTCGTAGTGGCTAAGATAGGCTTTATTAGAACCATATGCATGCATCAGTAAATACTGGAAAAGAAGGGCGACCAGATCGATCACAGTCAGTTGATGCGGATACGTCAACCGGAATGTGCCGGGGGTTTTGCCCAGAATTTCATAAAACTGGAAAAATGAAAGCGCATTGCGCACCGAGAGATCATCAGCGGGCAGCAGGTTTTGTTCATTGTAGCGCTGTGACTTTAACCATGTATCTTTAAAGTCGGGGAAAAAGTCGGGGAGGGACTGATTGCCCTGAAATGCCAGTTCGGGGTATCCTTTGCATCCTGCTATGCTAAATATTCCCTTCAGGTTAATGTAATTTGTTTCGGCAGTATAAAGCCAGACTTGCTGCCCCAGCTCAAAATACATCAAATTATAAATGTCTCTTTTGAACTGGTTGTCATCGGCAGTGTAGTTGGAGGGAGTGAGTATCCCCTCCTGCGAAATTTTCTTCGGCTGCCACTTCTTGTTGGCATATTCGCTGACGGCAAGCTGGATTTTCAGTTTGCGTTTAGGTTTGTCGTTGTTAACCACGGTTCCCGCCGTGCTGCCGGGGATGGTAGATTGGGGATTGGGGTCCGGCTCCTCGCTGAACACCGGCCAGGCCAGGCATAAACGATTATTGCGTTCAAATGCCAGCAGGTGGTCGCCGGTAATATCCAGTTCCACTTTTTCCCAGGGCGTCCAGTAGCGTTCTTTTTCCAGTCTCCGGTAATAATAAATGGCGGGATCGCCGCCTTTGGTCCGGGCAAAGACGTGCATGGTCTTAATGTCGCTCTGGTACCATGTCGCCGTCACTTCGAGGAAGGCGATGTTGTCCAGTTTTTCCAGATACCGGATCAATGCGTTTTCCGCGGTGAATTCGGTTAGTTCATTTTGCTGGAGCTCATTTTCCAGTTCAGTAAACAGAAATGATTTATCGTCTCTCAGTTCGGCTTCAATCCAGTTTTCGGGATACACAAACACCTTGCGGTTGGCTTCCCATACCCGGTAGTTTTTCATCCACTTCCACTGCGCCCAGCCCGCGTCGTTGTCTGCGTCGGCTGCCGCTTTTGGTTCCAGTCCCATTAAGCAGCGCTGCACGAAAAGCTGAATGGCCCCGTGGGCCTGGACAATGCGGGAGGAGGGCATGCACGCTTCCATTGCCACATCCACAAGGAAATAATCATACAAATCGTTGACGGTTTTCATTTGCGGATTTTCGGCCAATAGATAGGCCACCAGGGCGTCCCTTTTCTGCGGCCGGATGGCGTCCATGATTTCCTGAAGTGTGCTAAGCCATGTGTCTTCGTCATAGCGGGCTTTCAAGGCGGTGCGCAGAAGCCTGGTATCGGCGTCTGTTAATACCGGTTTGATGTACTCCTTGACCTGAGCGACAGTTGAACCCAGCTTTCTCAAATGTCCGGCGCAGCCGATGATAGATATCCATGCCCGGGGATCTCTGTAATTGCTGAGATTAAAGACCGGGAAGAAATGTGCGTCGAGAGCATCGATGTCTTCTTTGTTGTAGCCGGTCAGCAAGGAGAAGGCCTCAAGAAATTGATTCCTCGCCGCGCCGCTTGCCGGCAAAAGCATTGCTCCAAGAGTGAAAAAACTGATCGGATGCTCGATATCCGCCGGGTTGGGAACAGGCGTCAGCAGCTTCAACAGATCAACCATTTCCGCAAAGACCATGAAGTCCGCATAATCGACTGCCGCTTGCCCCGCCTGATAGGGAATACCGTCCCATTCCAGCCAGCCCAGGGCTTTATTGTTTTGGAAAAACCATTCCACGTCCTGGTTTTCCAATTTAAAAGAATTAATCAAAGGGAATAACTTATGCGCCAGCCTGAGCGCACG
>ERZ1645192.427-NODE-427-length-34700-cov-7.627017_pt1 | contig 34700 bp, 34 predicted proteins | sample MGYA00575354_ERZ1645192 | MGnify/ENA primary metagenome ERZ1645192 (study PRJEB40844, sample SAMN11349763) | freshwater sediment metagenome | isolation source: river sediment | host: Sediment | place: India: Faizupur Khadar , New Delhi | collected 2017-02-21 ...
GCAAAACAAGAAAGAGGCCCTTTCGGGCCCCTCACGCGTTACACTATTCTTGGATCGACATCCTTGGAGTAGTCGATATCAGGAAAGCCGAAGCCGTGAATCTGCTCGTACTCCTCCCAAACTCCAGCCAGGTCTCCCTGAACAAGGGGTTTACCCTCCTGTTGCAAGGCCCAGCGCTTTTCCACTTCCTGCTGGATGTCGCTTCTCATTTCCCAGTCATCAACCCGCACCCTGCCATCACTGTCGGTGGGTACCTGATTGCCGGAAAACAGCATGGTTGTGAAGAGGCGGTAGATTTGCTGGGTGCAGTGTTCGTGGATGTTCTGTTCCTTCATCACCTGATACAGCAAGGCCATATAGAGGGGGACGACGGGAATGACGGCGCTGGCCCGGGTGACCAATGCCTTGTTCACCGAAACATACGCTCTGCCTTCAATGGCTTTCAGCTTATCGGTCAGCTCTGTTGCACTGCCCTCAAGGTGTTCCTTCGCTTTTCCGATGGTTCCCTCGCGGTAGACAGGGTAGGTGATCTTCGGTCCTATATACGAGTAGGCAACCGTCATGGCTTTGTGTGCAAGAAGATTTCTTTGCAACAGGAAGTCAATCCAAAGGCTCCAGTCCTCGCCGCCCATCACCTTCACCGTTTCTGCTATCTGCTCCTCGGTAGCAGGCTCGATGGTAGCCTGCTTGACGATGTCGCTTTCCAAATCAACCGAGAGGGCAGTGAATGCCTTGCCGATGGGCTTGAGCACCGACTTGTACGATTGGCCGGTAACCGGGTCGTTTCTGAGTGGACTGGCAAGCGAGTAGATGACCAAGTCGACCTGCCCGAGCTCTTTTTGGATTTTTTGTGCAACCGCTTCCTTGATCTGGTTGCTGAAAGCATCCCCGAAAACCGAGACAGCTTTCAGTCCCCTGCGCTTGGCAATGTCCTCGAAAGCCATCGTGTTGTACCAACCCGGGGTTGCTGTCTTGTTCTCGCCCGGCTCGCGCTCGAAGCTCACGTTGATGGTGTCGCTGTTGTGTCCGAATGCGGCAACGATGCGTGACGAAAGACCATAGCCGGTGGAACCTCCGAGGATGAGCACACGCTTGGGAATCGGCAGGCCTGTCGTGCTCGGATAGTGTGGATTGCCGCTCTGCTTGGCATGAGCTTCAACCCAGGCTATCTGGTTTTCGACATACCGCCTGCACCCGAGCGGGTGGGCGGTAAGGCTCACATTTCTCAGAACTTTCTTGGTAATTATCACATCAGCCTCTTTTATGCTTTATTGTCGCCGACGATGCACATCCAGGCAGCTTCGGCAGCCACCTTCCCGTCGACGGTGATGGTACCGCTTTGGCGGACCATGGCCTGAGAAACGCGGGCATTGTGTACCTCGATGATTGCCGTATCGTCAGGTTTGACTTGATTTCGGAATTTTGCTTTGTCGATGGTTGCCAGAACAAAGAATGCACCATGGGGAAGCAGCCCGGCTTGTACCAGACCAGCCCCTCCGCATTGTGCCATAGTCTCGACCAGAATGACACCCGGTACTACGGGGTAGCCGGGAAAGTGGCCCTTGAAAAAGAAATGGTCGGGTGTAAACACACGCTTGGCAACCGTGTGCTTCTCATCAACTTCCAAGAGCTCATCCAAGAAAATGAACGGATCTCGGTGGGGGATTAAATCAACCGGCGATTCAAATGGTCCAGACATTGTCAGCACTCCTTACAATGGTGTATAGGCTTTGAAGACGAGCACACCGTTATGCCCTCCAAAGCCAAGAGAATTACTCATAGCATAGCGAATTATACCATCTCTTCCTTGGTTCGGTACATAGTCAAGATCACACTCACTGTCTATATTTGTGAGGTTGAGCGTGCAGGGGAAATATTGGTCCCGGATAGCCAGCATGCACACAATCGCCTCTACAGCGCCCGCAGCGGCGATAAGGTGGCTGGTCATGGACTTGGTGGACGAAACCTTGAGATTGTAAGCATGGCTTCCAAAAACACTCTTGATGGCTTTTGTCTCCATGGAATCGTTGGCGGCGGTACTGGTGCCATGGGCGTTGATGTAATCAACCTCCTCGGGCTTTATACCCGCCATCTCAAGGGCGGCCTTCATGGCTCTCGCGGCCCCTTCACCGTCAGGATTCGGGGCGGTGACGTGGAAGGCATCGCAGGTCATGCTGTAGCCGGCAATTTCACCCAGGATCACAGCTCCGCGTGCCTTTGCATGGGATAGCGATTCGAGCACGAGCATTCCGGCACCTTCACCCATGACAAACCCGTCGCGTTCCTTGTCAAAAGGACGACTGGCAATCTGCGGTGTATCGTTGTACTTGGTTGCCAAGGCCTGCAGGCGGCAGAAACCGGCCACGCTGAGCTTGGTGATGGCAGCTTCGGTTCCGCCGCTCAACGCTACGTCGACTTGTCCGAAGCGGATTGCATTGAAGGCAGCACCGATGGCATCGGTTCCGCTTGCACAGGCGGTGACGGTTGTGTGGCAGGGACCTTTGAAGTTGTAATGAATGGCGATATTGCCTGCAGCCTCGTTGCTGATGAGTTTGGGAATTGTCAGGGGGGCGACGGCATGGGGACCTCGCTCAAAAAGCTTTGCAAGGTTCTCCTCTACCACCTCAAACCCACCGATGCCGTTGCCCAGGTATACTCCGCTGCGGTAGGGGTCGTAGCCCCCGTTGTCAAGGCCTGCCTGCTGCATTGCCTGCACTGCTGCATGGACGGCAAACTTCGTAAAGTCCGCCATGCTGCGGGTCTCTTTGCGGTCAAGCAGGTCGGAGGGGTCGAAATCCCTCACTTCCCCTGCAATTTTTGCAGGGTAGTCGGTCGTATCGAATTTGGTGATCGGACCGACTCCCGAAACACCCGCCTTGATGTTGTCCCAGAATTGGGTAATGTTCGTTCCCAAGGGATTTACGGTTCCCATACCGGTTACTACTACTCGTTCAAGCTCAATCATGTTGTCACCCCCTTTACATTGCCATGCCGCCATCGACCGCCAGAACCTGGCCGGTGATGTAGGACGCTTTTTCTGATGCTAAAAATGCAACCGCTTCTGCAACTTCCACAGCCTTTCCGATACGCCCAAGCGGTATCTGGGTGGCTATCTGCTCCTTGAGAACACCAGAAAGTGCATCGGTCATAGCGGTATCGATAAAGCCCGGAGCCACGACATTGACCCGCACACTTCGCGAAGCCAACTCACGGGCAAGACTCTTGGAAAAGCCAATGATGCCTGCCTTGCTGGCTGCATAGTTGGTCTGTCCTCCATTGCCCATGATTCCCACGACGCTGGAGATGTTGATGATCGAGCCTTTGCGTTGGCTCGCCATGAGCCTGCTGATCCTGCGGCAGGTGAGGAAGACCGATGTAAGATTGACAGCCAGCACCTCATCCCATGCCTCATCCTTCATCCGCATGATCAAGCCATCGCGGGTGATACCGGCATTGTTGACCAAAACGTCCACACTTCCTGCTTGTTTGATTACACTTTCCAAAGCAGCTTCGGTGCTGCTGCGGTCGGCCATGTCGCAGCTGATATGATGCAGGTTTTCTCTGTCATCCATCTTGGTCCGCGATAGCGACCAGACTTCATATCCCTCTGAGAGCAGAACCTTGACGATCTCGCTTCCAATCCCTCGTGAGCCTCCGGTTACCAAGGCATGTTTCTGTTCACTCATAGTGCTCGTTCCTTTGCATATGCTTGTATTGTTGTTTCTTCACCCAAACTGAGGCAGGATGACTGTACTGCATTGTTTTTGCACAGCCCGGTCAGGACTGTTCCAAACCCGACCTCCGCTATGTCTGAATTTTTTGTTGCCTTGATGCGTTGCATGACGGCAGTCCACCGAACCGGTCTGGCTAATTGCAGGCTCAGGTGCTCGCGGGCATCCAAAGCGGTGGTGATGGGCTTTCCGTCGACGCTGGAGATGACCAAGTCTACGGGATCAGCCATGGCAAGGCCGTCCAAGAAGGTCCTGAACGGCTGTGTCGCCTCCTCCATGAAGGGGGTGTGGAAGGGTCCCGACACCTTCAGGGGAATGAACCGCTTGGCACCTTTCTCCAGGAAAACCGACTTTGCCTGGGTGATGCTTTCACTCAGGCCGGAGATCACCACTTGGTTGGGTGCGTTGTCATTGGCGGCATATAAGCCCTTTAGGTTGAGTTCTTCCAGCAGCACCGTTACTGCTTCGTAGTCGAGGCCGATGACGGCCGCCATGCCCAGTTCGCCCAGCATTTGGCGTGCCTTTCTTGACATTTCATCCATCAAAGCGGTTCTTCTTTGTACGATGGTAAACAGAGTTGCATCGTCGAAGATTCCTGCACCGCAGTAGGCGGCGAGCTCTCCAAGACTGAAGCCGCTGTGGGCTTCAATCTCGATGCCCAGCTCTTTGAGCCGGATGTTTGCCGATCGGCTGGCCAAGGTTATGGCAGTCTGCGCGCACTGTGTGAGCTCCTCCTCCGATCCTTGTGAGAGGAGGGTGTAGAGATTTCGCCCGGCAATGTCGCCGGCCAGTTCAAAGAGCTCTCGCACCGTATGGCTTGCATGGTACAAGTCGATGGCCATCCCTTGCTTCTGTGAGCCTTGGCCGGGGTAGAGTGCTAGTATTGGTGCCATGTCAGTAGTATTCCTCCATAGGTGAGTCCTGCACCGAAGCCGACGAGCAGCAACCTGTTTCCTTCTTTGAGCAGGCCTTTCTCCTGCATCTCTGCAAGGGCGAGGGGAATCGAGGCTGCCGAGGTGTTTGCATACTGTTCGATGTTCAGATAAAACTTCTGTACATCGATGCCCAACCGCTTTGCACACGCTGCGATGATGCGTTGGTTCGCCTGGTGCGGGACGATCCAGGCGATATCCTCAAAGTCCAGGTTGTTTCTCTTCAGCAGGGTTTCGATGGCCTGTCCGATCGAGCGGACTGCAAAAGAGTAGACCGAGCGGCCGTCCATCTTGATCGTGCGGCTCTTGGGATCGATGACCAAGGCCTCGGCTCCGGCAGCCTCCGCCTTCAGGTAGGTATCGAGGATGCCTTCTTGCTCTTGTTTGCTTTCAAGCAGTGCACAGCCGGCTCCGTCTCCAAAGAGAACACAGGTATTGCGGTCATCCCAGTCTACGACTGAAGAGAGGGTTTCCGATCCAACCACCAATGCATTTTTCATGGCTCCGGTGATGATCATGGCCCTGCCGACCTCAAGAGCGTAGATGAATCCCGTACACCCTGCGCTGATGTCCAGTGCAGGCCCCTTGATGCCAAACCGTTGGGCAAGCAGGCAGGCTGTCGATGGGAACCCGGGGTAGTCGGGAGTTGCTGTTGCGACCACGATGCCATCGATTTCAGCTGCGGTTCTGCCATGGTTTGCGAGCAAATTTTCAACCGCCTTGGTTGCCAGGTCGGCAGTTGTTTCCAGCTCTGCCGCCAGATGGCGCACCGCAATGCCGGTGTGGCTTTTAATCCACTCATCACTGGTATCGACCCTGTGGGAAAGTTCGTCGTTGGTGACCACTCTCGCCGGGCTGTAGGACCCGAGGGCGGTGATCTGTATTGATAGTGGAGGCTTCAAGCTCTCCCTCCTTGGTTGCATAGCATAGGCCTATAATTATTACAAAATAGAAATATTTGTCAATATTGACACTAAACAACCGTACCGTTATTATTAAAACAGATTGGATGCAGCCATTGTGCATCCCAATCCCCATTTGTACTGAGGAACAATCATGAATATCATCGACAACCCGGATCTACAGCAGATCATTACCATGTTTGAGAATAGCTCGCTCGCCGAGCTGGAGCTTTCCAGCTCAGGCTACAGCCTCAAACTCAAGCGGAATACAACAAGCGCTGAGTTTGTTGGGTCCGTCCCCAAACCTGAAATCGCAAAGAGTACACCGGTTGAAACAAAGCCGGCGTGTGAAGTGATCACCAGTCCCATTGTAGGGACGTTTTATCTGACTCCCGCCCCTGATGCTCCACCCTATGTACGGGTTGGAAGCACGGTGGAACCTGGTGCGGTACTCTGCACCATCGAGGCAATGAAGCTGATGAACCAGCTGGAAGCCGATTTCGCCTGTGAGATTGTGGAAATCCTGGCCGACCCCGAGCAGATGGTCGAATTCGGTCAGCCGCTCTTCAAGGTGAAGCGCGTATGATTGGTTCGATTCTGATCGCCAACCGGGGCGAAATCGCCGTGCGGGTGGTTCGAGCCTGCAAGGATTTGGGCATCCGCTCGGTGGTCGCCTATTCGACCGCCGACAAGGATACGCTGGCTGTACAGATGGCCGATCAGGCGGTATGCATCGGCGGACCTGAAACCAAGGAGAGCTATCTCAAGAGCAAAAACATCATTATGGCTGCCTGCCTGACCCGCTGCGACGCCGTCCATCCCGGAGTCGGCTTTCTCAGTGAGAATGCAGGCTTCGCCAAAGCGGTGGAGGATGCCGGTCTGATCTTCATCGGCCCCAGAAGCGAGACCATCGCCCTCTTGGGCAACAAGGTGGCGGCCCGCAAGGCTGCCTTGGAAGCGGGGCTTCCTATAACGCCGGGAAGCAAGGAAGCGATTGCCGATCTTGAGGATGCCAAACAAACAGCCGCCCAGGTCGGGTATCCGATCATTCTCAAGGCTGCAGCCGGCGGCGGAGGCAGGGGCATGCGCATCGTGCGCAAACAGTCAGAGCTTGCTTCCAATCTTGCCCTTGCCAAGAAGGAGGCACTGCTCTTCTTCGGTGACGACTCGGTGCATATGGAGCGCTACCTGGAGCAGCCCAGACACCTCGAGGTCCAGCTGCTCAGTGATGGCCAGGGTACGGTTGTGCATCTTGGGGAGCGTGACTGCTCGGTGCAGAAAAACCATCAGAAGCTCTTGGAAGAGAGTCCGTCACCCATACTCAGCGATAGCCTGAGAAATGCAATGTGCAATGATGCGGTGCGCCTGTTTCAGGAATTGGGCTATCGTGGTGCCGGAACTGTTGAGTTTTTGCTTGACGGTGATGCATACTACTTTATGGAAGTCAATGCGCGCCTGCAGGTCGAGCACCCGGTCAGTGAACTGGTCTCGGATATCGATCTGGTGCATGCACAAATCCAAATCGCCCAAGGAAAAGCCCTGTCGTACTGTCAATCTGATGTACGGTGCAAGGGCTACAGCCTTGAGTGCAGGATCAACGGCCTGAGCGCCGGTCACATCAAGACCTTCGTCATGCCTTCAGGCCCCCATGTCCGTGTCGACACCTACCTGCAAGCCGGTTCGGTTCTCAGCCCATACTACGACTCCCTGATGGCAAAAATCATCGTCCACACCCCGACTCGCGAGATGGGCCTTGCGGTCATGCTGCGCGCCCTCGATGAAGTCGTCATCGAAGGGGTGAAAACCAATATCGAGGAGCAGAAACTGCTCATCCAAAGTCGTCCGTTCTCAAGCGGACGATTCTCAACCGACCTGTATGCAAAGGTCGTCGCCCAGGAGAAACACCATGGTTGAACTCTGTCCAAACTGCCAGAAGGAAGTTGAATCCGGTCCGTATCGGATCTGCCCCTCCTGCAACTACTATTTCCCCCTCACTGTCCAGCAGCGCATCGCCCTCTTCGCCGATCCCGGCTCGTTTGTGGAGATGGCAACAGAGATGAAGTCGATGAACCCCATCTCCCTTGCAGGGTATGAGGACAAGTTGAAGGAAAACGAGAAAAAATCGTCGCTCAGCGATGCCGTTTCCATCGGCAGCTGCAGTATTGAAAACCAGCCGGTGATTGTCGGTATCATGTCTTTCGCCTTCATGGGGGGAAGCATGGGCTCGGTGGTCGGTGAGAAAATCACCCAGGCAATGCTTGAAGGAGCCCTCAGGGGGGAGCCGGTCATTCTCTTTACGGCAAGCGGAGGTGCTCGGATGCAGGAAGGCATTTTCAGCCTGATGCAGATGGCCAAAACCGCCAGTGCCGCCGCCCTGATGGAGGAGACCCGGACTCCGCTTTTCTTGGTGCTCACCAATCCCACCACCGGCGGAGTGACAGCCTCCTTTGCGATGCTCGGAGATGTCATTCTTGCCGAGCCGGGGGCGGTCATCGGCTTTGCAGGCCCCCGGGTCATCGAAGGCACCATCGGTCAAAAGCTGCCTGAGGGATTTCAACGCTCCGAGTTTCAGCTCAAGAAGGGCTTTATCGATGCGTTGGTGGAACGGGCGAGTCTTCGTTCGACTCTCTCATTTTTGATCAAAACCCACACCAAGGGGGGTGCTGTGTATGCATGAAGAACAGAAACCGGAGCTCGAACAGACACTGGACCAGATAGAAACTCTTGCAAAGAACCATGAAACACGTGAAGGTGCCTCCTCTTGGGAGTGTGTGCTGCGCTCGCGCCAGCAGGGCAGGCCGGGGGCGAAGCTGTTCATCGACCTGATCTGCGACTCGTTCATGGAGATGCACGGAGACCGACTGTACGGCGACGATCCCGCCATGATCGGGGGGGTGGGCCTGGTGGAAGGCAGGGCGATTACCTTCATCGGGAACCGCAAGGGAGCCAACCTGAAGGAGAATGTGCTGTGCAACTATGGCATGAGCAATCCCGAAGGGTATCGTAAGGCTCTCAGGCTGGCAAAGCAGGCTGAGAAATTCGGTCGACCCATCGTGTGCTTCATCGACACACCCGGTGCCTATCCCGGCCTCGGGGCCGAGGAGCGGGGTATCGGGGAGGCGATTGCCCAGAACCTGAAGGTGTTCTCTACGCTGAAGACTCCCATTCTGTGTTTCATCATCGGTGAAGGCGGTAGCGGCGGTGCTTTGGGAATAGGAGTCGGAGACAAGCTGTATATGCTGGAGCATGCCGTCTATTCAGTCATTACGCCTGAAGGATTTGCCTCCATATTGCTGCGTGACCCCTCCAAGGCCAAGGAAGCGGCGGAGGCTATGAAAATGACCAGCTACCATCTCAAGGAGTTCTCCGTCATCCACGATATTATTGCCGAGGGCAGTGCACAGGAGACTGCGATGCGCATCAAGCAGACCATCCTGCGGGACTTGGATGTATTGTGCTCAAAGCCTGCCGAGCACCTGGTCCGCTACCGGATCAAGAAGATCCGGGGCATCGGCGAGGTGTCGGGAGGCAAAGAGTGGTGGCAGCCGCTTTTGGAAGTGTTCAAGAAAACCCAAAGTCTGAATTAGATTTTGGCAGCGTTCTTCTCCATGTCCCTCAGGCCCCGGAAGAAGAACCATGAGGTCACCACAGTGGCCAGTGCATCGGATATTGGTGCCGACCAGAGGATTCCTTCCATACCGAAAAAGTGAGCAAGGATGAGAATGGCTGGAATGAGGAAGAGACCTTGGCGGGAGAGAGTGAGCGCCATGGCGATTTTGCTCTTTCCGATAGCTTGGAAAAAGCTTCCTGCTATGATTTGATACCCTACCAGCGGAGTGAAGAGGAACCATCGCTTCAGGGCGAAGGTTCCCAGCTCCAGCAGTTCAGGTTCCCTGTTGAATATGCCTACCATTGCGGAGGGGAAGAGGCGGGTGGCAAGGTAGCCGATCATGACCACCAAGGTGGCGCTGAGGATGCCCAGCTTCGCTGCCTCCTTGACCCGGTCGTACTGATTGGCGCCGAAATTGTAGCTGATAAGCGGCTGCACCCCTTGGTTGATGCCGATTACCGGCATGATCAGCAGGGTCTGCAGGCTGTGGACGATGCCCATCGCCGAGATGCCTAGGTCTCCTCCATGGGTGATAAGGGTTTTGTTCAAGACTACATTGAGCAGGCTTGATGTTATCTGGAGGGTGAAGGGTGGGATTCCCAAAGTGACGATCAGCTTGATCACCGCCCACTCGGGTTTGAGGGCTTTCAGCTTCAGCTTCACATGGCTTCGTTTACCCAGAAAATACGACACAACCCAGATGAAGGAGAAGCTTTGGCTGATGATGGTAGCCAAGGCTGCTCCTTCCATGCCCCAATCGAGAGCGTAAATGAATATCGGATCGAGGATGATGTTGGTGCCGGCTCCTAGAAACATGGAGAGCATGGCAACTTTGGGATTGCCGTCTGCTCGGATGAAGTGATTCAAACCCATGCTCGTCACACCGAACACCGAACCAAAAATAATAACACGCAAATAGCTCATTGCATAAGGGAGCACCTCGGTGCTGGCGCCGAATGCAATGAGGATGTCTTTCAAAAAAATTTGGCCGGTTATCATAAAGACCAAGCCGCCGCCGATCAGCAAGAGGAAGGCGTTTCCCAGCACATGCACAGCCTCTGCTTCCTTCTGCTGGCCTAAGCGGATCGAGAAGAGGGTGGCGCCACCGATGCCGAAGAGGACCCCCATGGCCATGAGAATGATCATGATGGGGAAGGCGATGGTGATGCCGGCTATGCCGTTGGCCCCGAGTGAAGGGCTGTTGCCGATGTACATGCGGTCGATAACGTTGTAGAGGGCGTTGACCATCATGCCGACAATGGCAGGGATGGAAAAGCGCATCAGCAGCTTGAAAATGGGCTCGGTTCCCAAGGGATTGGTATGGATGGCTTCAGCATTCATGGTTCTGCTCCGATGTTTCATGCAAGAGTATGGTTTGAAGGTTTTCACAGATCATCTGGTATGTTTCTTCACCCACCAGCTCAGATGCCTTACCGTTCCAGGCACGCACTTCGCCCGTTATATCCTGTCTCAGCTCTTTTGCTTTGTCGGTGAGGTGGATGCACTTGCAGCGCTTGTCCCTTGCATCGACCTGACGCTGGATATACCCCTTGTTCTCCAGGGAGGTGAGGGCGCGTGTCGCCGCGGCCTTGTCGATGGCCAGGAGGCTGCACAGCTGTTCTTGTGTGCAGCCTTCCTGTTGGTAGAGGGTCATCAGGAACCCAATCTCGCCGCTTGAGATGCCCCACATCTTGAGGGCCCGGTTGATATACATCGCATGGTTTCGATGAAGGATTGCCACGAGGCGTGAAAGACTGTATTGCATGGTGGACACTGTAGGGATTTATAGTTGACATGTCAACTAATATTGGCCTGCTTTCCGTCCATCCTTCGTGATATACTGGCCCTACTATGGAAACACGACCTACAATCGCCATCATGTACGACTTTGACAAGACGCTGACCACCCGCGACATGCAGGAGTACACCTTCATTCCCAACCTGGGGCTCAGTGCCTCCGAGTTCTGGCAGAAGGCAAGCACCCTTGCCCGCAGCCAGGGCATGGACAGCATCCTTTCCTACATGAAATTGATGCTCGACGAGTCGAGAAAGCAGGCAAAACCGATCAGGCGGAGCGACTTTGTCGCCCTTGGAAAGGAGCTTGAATTTTTTCCGGGTGTCCTCGGTTGGTTTTCCCTTATCAACAATCTGGGAGAAAAGCTTGGTCTTTCCATCGAGCACTACATCATCTCCTCGGGACTCAAGGAGATCATCGAAGGATCGGCGATCGGGTTTGAGTTTCGTCGCATCTATGCCTGTGAGTACCTCTATGATGAAAACGGTGTCGCGGTATGGCCGAAGCTGTCGGTCAACTATACGGCCAAGACACAATTTCTCTTTCGGATCAACAAGGGTGTGCTCGATGTCTATGAGGACCAAGCCCTGAATGCCTATAAGGCGGAAACCGAACGAAGCATCCCGTTCCGCAATATGATTTACATCGGCGACGGCCTCACCGATGTGCCTTGCATGAAGCTGGTCAAGCAGAATGGAGGCAAGAGCATCGCCGTGTATATGCAGGGCAAAGAGGAAATCGCCCACCGCCTGATGGTTGAGGACCGCATCAACTTCTATACACCTGCCGATTATACCGACGGGGGAGAACTCTTTGGTTTGGTGTCTACCATCCTTGAAGAGATGAAGGCTTGCAATCGATTGGAAACTGCAAGCATAGAAATGAAGTATAAAGCAAGCAAATCTGTGTGAGGCTTCTTTACCGGCTTTGCGTGCATCGATTCCTTCCGAGCTTGGATGTGATGAGGTTGCATACCGCATCCTTGTTCTCTACCACTTCATAGGGGATGAGGAACGCCCTGTCCCGCGTTATGAACAGGTAGATGCACTCCTTCTCGAAATATGCATGATACACATCCTGCCAGCGGTAGCTTGCTTGTTCCTTTTCGTTGGAAATAGCCACTGCATCCGAGTCCTCGCTGAATTGCAGCGTGTAGATCAATCTTGGTGGGTTGAGCTTTTGCAGCTTTACCTGCTTTTTTACGGTGGCGAAGAAGGATGCGAAGTAGACGACAGGCACTCCCAATCCCACCACAAGGAGAACGGTACCCAAGAGTACGGCCCCTTCGACTTGGTACATCACAAAGCAGATGATGGCCGAGAAGGTGAGAATGGATGCAAAGATGACCGGACTTCTGTACAGTTTGAGGCGCTTGAGGATGTTGAAGATGAGAAATTGCCTATAGTGTTGTTCATTGAGTTTTACTGCGATTGTCATGCTGCCACTATAGCATGAACAAGGCGACAATGCACATTCCGGCAAAAAGGGACTGTATCTATCCTGCCGCTTGTATGTATAATTCGAGTACCCATGGATACACATAAGAAAAAACGCCTACACTTGAATCTCTTCCACAGGATATTTCTCTTTCTCATTGTTTTTATCCTCTTTATATTTCTGCAGCTTGGGATTTCCGCCTATCAGGGAAAGTACATCATGGACCCGATACAGAAGAGTGCCGGCAATGTGCAGAAAATCAGCCTGCTTCTCAATTCCTTGGGACAAACCCGTGATGTGCTTGCCTCCTACCGTTGGGATTTCGGGGATATTGCCTCCTTGGTCTCCGAGCTGAGACGGGGAAATGAGATTTCTGAGAGTAGTCTGGAACACATAGATACTGATTTGGCCAGCATAGGGGTGGAGCAGTACCTGCTGGTGCAAGCGGTGAATACCACCTATGCCAACTTTCGAGACTACCTTTCCGTAATGCAGGGATACCTTCTCACGAATAATATCGATAAGGCATCGGCGGTGTACTACTCCGATGTTGAACCCTGCCTGACCTACTTGTCACAGTATGTACAACAGCTGATCGAGCGGGCAATCATGGATAACCAATCCACCTATGACCGGCTGATGAAGCTCAACAATGACTTGGATTATGTGTATGGATTGACGGTTCTGGTGATGCTCCTCTTCGGCTTTGCCGCTTTCAAGGAAGTGATACGGCTGCTCTCCATCGTACAGGAGATGGCCCAATCCTCGAAGGCGATTACCGCCGGGGACTATGACAGGCCGGAGATATCGGAGCGCCGCAAGGACGAGATCGGGGACATGGCAAGGGCGTTCAACGAAATGAAAAGAGCGATGCGCAACCAGGTTCGATTGCTTACGGCACACAATGAGATGGAGAAGGAGCTGCATAGAAAGAATACCGAGGCATTGGCAATGCAGAATCTGTTGGAGCGGGAGAAACTGCAGCTTCTCAGGAGCCAGATCAACCCCCATTTTCTCTTCAATACCATCAACGTGATAAAATATACGGCCCAGGAGGAGAAGGCCGAGGAAACCGATGCCTTGCTCTCCTCCCTCGCCCGTCTGTTCCGTTATGCCTTGGCCGACAACGAGGTGCAGGTCCCCCTTTCCAGGGAGATCCAGATTGTGGATGAGTATTACAGCCTCTTCAAGGCCAGGTTCAAGGAGAAGATGTCCCTTGTTTGGGATATTGCGCCATCCTTGGTCTTGACCGAAACACTGGTGCCTTCCTTTTTTCTCCAGCCGCTGGTTGAGAACGCCTTCAAGCATGGGCTTGGGCCGAAAGAGCTACCCGGCACTGTCTGGCTTACCTTGCAAGAGAATAATGGTGTACTCTTGGTACAAGTCGAGGATGACGGGGTGGGGATGGAGAAACCCGAGCTCGAGGCTCTGCGATCCCGTCTTCTCGATTCTCCGATGACAGGGGAGCATATCGGACTGTATACGGTCGCCGCCCGATTGAAGCTGCTTGATCCCCGCTGTCGTCTTGAGGTGACTTCTGAAAAAGGAAAGGGTACCACCATTCTCATCGAGATGCCGCTGGTACTGAAAAAGGAGGAGGAAGAGGATGATCAAGATACTGATTGTTGATGACGAAAGCATTGAACGGGAACTGTTGTATAAAATCCTCTCCCCTGATCCGCTTCTTGAGATCCATCAAGCGGAAAACGGGCGCTTGGCTGTTACCTATGCATCCTTGTACGATGTGGATATTGTGCTGATGGACATCGAAATGCCAGCCCTCAACGGGCTGGAAGCTTCCCAGAGAATCCTGGCTGACAAACCCTCCTGCCGCATTATTTTCATTACTGCATATAGTGTGTTCTCCTACGCCCGTGAAGCAGTCAAGCTGGGCGCCATCGATTACATCCTTAAGCCGGTGGACAGGGAGGATGTCCAAAGGGCCGTCAAGCGGGCGATCAGCCAGGTGGAGGCCGAGCGGCAGCTCAAGGCCATGCGTCCTCGGGAGGGCACTTGCATGGAAGAGGATGAAGGGACCGACAAGGCTGCCTTGATGATGGCAAAGGTGAAGAAGTACCTGGAACACAGCTACATGAACTATGATCTTTCACTGGATTCGGTAAGCAGCCTGCTCAATATCAGCCCATCGTATCTGAGTTGCATTTTCAAGCGGTGCACCGGAGTCAACTTCCTTGATTATATCACCAACCTCAGGATTTCTGCAGCGAAGGAATACCTCAGCGATCCTTTCAAGTCTGCTTCAGAAATTGCGTCCATGGTAGGGTATGACAGCTCCAGCTACTTCACCCGTGCTTTCAAGAAAAACACAGGGCTTACGCCGACTGAATACCGAAGACAGGCCGGAGGGGGTATGCATCGATGAGAAAGGTATTGCTCGTTGCTGTTGTCCTTGTCTGTGTATTCTTCGCTTGTCGCAAAGAGGAAACAAGCCATCCTGAATTGGTCCTCCGCTATGCCGATAATCAGGGGCACGGGTACCCAACGGTTGAAGCGGCAAAATATATGGCTGAACTGGTGAAAGAGCGGACCGGCGGGAAAATCGAGATCAGGGTGTATCCGGACAGTGTATTGGGATCGGAAAACAGTGTGATGGAGCAGATGGTCTACGGGGGCATCGACATGTCCCGGTTCTCATTGGGCACGCTTTCCCAATTTTTCCCCGAGCTTTGGACGCTCCAATTGCCCTACCTCTATACCGACAGCGCCCATATGTGGCGGGTTCTCGATGGAGAGATCGGTGATATGTATCTGCAAGGCATGTCCGACAAAGGTCTTGTGGGATTGGCGTGGTATGACGCCGGAGCCAGGAGTTTCTATACCAGAATGCCGATCTCCAGCGTCTCTTCACTCAAAGGCCTGACCATCCGTGTCCAAGAGAATGACATGATGAGCCGCACCATCGAACTGCTTGGTGCCAAGGCGGTGCAGATTCCCTATGGGGATGTGTACTCTGCGCTTCAGAAACTGCGCATCGACGGGGCTGAGAACAACCTTCCAAGCTATGTATTCATGGATCACAACCAAGCGGCGCCTTACTTCTATCAAGATGAACACTTCAGGCTCCCCGAGGTTGTGATGATAAGCAACGATGCCCGGAAGAAGGTGGAAGCTGTCGATCCGGCCTTTGTCAATCTCATCACCGAGTGTGCCAAGGAAAGCGGTTTCTATGAGCGAAAGCTCTGGCAGGAAGAAGAAAAGCGGGCGTATGAGGAGGCTGTGCAATCAGGGGTGAAGTTCACCATTCCCGGTGAGGACGACATGCTTGCCCTGAAGAAAGCCATGGAGCCTCTGTACCAGGAACTTGGCCCGAAGGAACAGGATATTGTTCAAAGGATTGGAGATACATAAATTTTTCAATTTTTTGGATAGATTGCACTTTCTTTCACTGCACCTTGCGTGCACGATTTTCCTCGTATAGATTTTTTCGTGTACCTGTGGTAATCAGGTCGAATTTCTTTGAGGAGGCTCCTATGAAACGTGTAATGTTTGTTCTTTTGGCACTCTTGCTCTGTTCTTCCATGGCATTTGCTGCTGGTTCGCAAGAAACTGCTGCGGGTCCCGCAGTTGAAAAAAATGTAAAGCTTGTCTATGCCGAGGTAAACCCGCTTGACAGCATCGTCGGCAAGACCGGTGTGTATTTCAAAGAGCAGGTCGAGAAGCTCAGCGGTGGTACGGTCACCATCGACATCCAGGCTTCCGGTGTTCTTGGTTCCGAGAACGACGTTCTCGATTCCATCCTCGGTGGTGGTACGTCGATCGACATGTCCAGAATCTCCGCATTCGCGCTGACCAGTTATGGTGCTGAGAAGTCCAAGCTTCTGTCCATTCCGTTCACCTTCGAGAACAGAGCTCATTTCTGGGCTTTCGCCAACTCCGACCTCGCTGCCGAGTTCCTGAACGAACCCCAGACCATCGGTCTTCCGATTCGCGGTATCTTCTATGGTGAGGAAGGCTTCAGACATTTCTTTACTGTAAAGAAGGTCGCCAAGATGAGCGACCTCAAGGGTATGAAGCTCCGTGTATCCAATGACCCGGTTATGAACGGCATGGTCAGAGGCCTTGGTGCTTCCCCGACCGTTGTCTCCTTCGGTGAGCTGTATTCCGCCCTCCAGACCGGTGTTGTCGACGGCGCCGAGCAGCCGATTGCAAACTACAAGGCCAATGCTTTCCACGAAGTCGCCCCAAACATGATTCTTGACGGTCATACCCTTGGTGCCATCCAGGTTGTCATTACCGACACCGCTTGGAACAAGCTGTCCGAGAAGCAGAGAAGCGCCATCATGGAAGCCGGCAAGCTTGCTCAGGCATACAATGCCGAGATCAGCGAGAACGCAGAGAATGAAGTGCTTGCAGCTCTCAGGGCGGAAGGTGTCAATATTGTTGAAGTTGCCGACAAGAGCGAGTGGGCCAATGCCAGTAAGGCTGTGATCGAAGAGAATACAAAGAGCCAGGCCGCTCTGTATCAGAAGATCAAGGCATTGAAGTAAAGGTTTTTTGTCAGGTATTGGTGGGATTGCACAGTCAATCCCACCTTTTCAAGTCTCAGGAGATACACCATGCCAAAGTTCTTTGCAACCATGGATAAAGTTAAACATGCATACGATTTGACAGATAAGATTGTACTAATTATCTGTAAATTGCTACTGATAGCCGATATTCTTATCACCAGTTATGCGGTAGCCGGTCGTATGTTCAATCAATATGTTCCGTTCCTCAAGGATCCTGCTTGGACGGAAGAGGTGGTTTTGACCTGCATGTCCTATATGGCTGTACTTTCAGCCGCCCTTGCCATCAGGAGGGGGTCGCATATCAGGATGACCGCCTTTGACAAATACCTTCCCAAGCGTGTCATCAAGTTTCTGGACATCCTTTCCGATATCGCTGTTCTCAGTCTCGGCCTGATCATGCTCTTCGTCGGCTGGCGGTATGCAACGACACTCGGAGGCAGGGGGTTTTATGTTTCCATTCCCTGGCTCAGCCGATTCTGGATGTATTTCCCTGTACCTCTTGCCGGGCTTGCCATGATCATTTTTGAATTGGAGTCTCTTTACAACCATTTGAAGTCCTTCTTTGTGAAGGAAGAGGAGAAGGCCTGATGGACGCAAACAGCATTGCAATTCTGATTCTTCTGGGAAGCTTCTTCATCATGATTTTGCTGCGGTTCCCTATCGCGTATGCAGTAGGACTTTCCTCGGTATTCTGCATGCTCTTTCAAGGCAACAGCCTCAATGACATCTGTCGCCTCATGGTAAAGGGCATCAGCTCATTCTCCCTTATGGCGGTTCCTTTCTTCATCACCATGGGTGTATTGATGGGCTCCGGTGGTATTTCGCAAAAACTCATCGCCTTGGCAAACGCCTGTGTAGGATGGATGAGGGGAGGCTTGGCCCAGGTAAACATTGTAGCTTCCTACTTCTTTGGAGGTATTTCCGGTTCGGCCGCCGCCGATAGTGCATCCCTTGGTTCTATCCTCATTCCCATGATGGTCGACGAAGGCTACGATGCAGACTTCTCCACTGCGGTTACCATTACCAGCTCCTGCGAAGGACTGCTGGTACCTCCGAGTCACAACATGGTCATCTATGCCACTACCGCCGGCGGAATTTCGGTGGGCAGTCTGTTCCTTGCTGGATATCTTCCCGGTGCCTTGCTTGCCATCACCTTGATGATCGGTTCCTACATCATCTCGGTGAAGCGGGGCTATCCCAAGGGAGAGAAGTTCAGTATCAAGAATTTCTTTATTCAGCTGAGTAAATCCATCTGGGCGCTCGCTGCGGTTGTAATCGTCGTCGTCGGCGTTGTCGCAGGTGTATTCACTGCTACTGAATCGGCTGCCATCGCGGTAATCTACTCCTTGATTGTCTCCGTCTTCATCTACAAAGGTTTGACATGGAAGGGTGTTTGGAAGGTTTTGGATGATTGTGTAGGTACCCTTGCAATAGTCCTTATCCTTATCGCAACATCCTCTGTCTTCGGCTATTGTCTGACTACGCTGCATGTTCCTACGCTTGCCGCCCAAGCCATTACAAACCTTACCAGCAACAGGATTCTGTTGATTCTGCTGTTGAATGTGATTTTATTGGTGCTGGGTGCCATCATGGACATGGCTCCGATCATCCTGATTGCAACCCCGATCCTGTTCCCCATCGCAACCGGAGTCTGCGGCCTCGATCCCATCCAGTTCGGCATCATGGTGGTGCTCAACTGCGGTATCGGCCTTTTGACGCCTCCTGTCGGAGCAGTCCTTTTCATCGGTTCAGCCGTTGGAAAGATTCCCATGGAGAGGGTTGTCAAAGCAACGCTCCCGTTCTATCTCTGTATGATTGTCGCACTTCTCTTGGTGTCATTCATTCCTGAGATCAGCCTGTTCCTGCCGCAGGTTTTCGGAGGATATGTTCCTCTCCACGCCTAGAGGTCGTCCATCGTATATCGTGTAAGCATGAGCCGGAGTTTTTTCTCCGGTTCTTTTTTTTAGGTTGCCCTTGCAGCATTGATAGTAAAAAGTGACCGCGGTCATTTTTTTGTTGACGGCAAGCAGAACCCCGCTTAAGATAGAGCAAAAGAGGGGGTATGCATGCATATTATTGTTCCCATAAAACAGGTTCCCCAGACCAGTGATGTTCAGATGGACAAGCAAACCGGTACCATGATTCGGTCCAGTTCTGCTTCCATTCTCAACCCATTGGATCTGTATGCCATAAGCACGGCACTGCAGCTGAAGGATCGCTGTCAGGCACGGGTCAGCGTCATCACCATGGGTCCGCAGAGTGCCGTCAAAGTGCTCAAGGAGGCCATCGCCATGGGATGTGATGACGCAGTGCATCTGACCGACCGGGCTTTCGGCGGTTCTGATACCTGGGCCACCTCCTATATCCTTTCGCTGGCAGTCAAGAAGCTCGGCATACCCGACCTCATCATTACCGGAGAGCGGGCGACCGACGGTGATACCGCCCAAGTCGGACCGGCTCTCGCTTCGTGGCTCGGGCTTCCTGCAATTACCTATGTGTCAAAGATTGAGACAGTGGACGATACATTCTTGGTTGTCGAGCGCTTGATGGAAGAGGGGTATCAGAAGGTGAAAACCACCCTGCCGGCCCTGCTTACCGTCGTGAAGGAAATTTCGTCGGTCCGCCTCCCCACTCTCAGCGGCAAGAAGCGGGCGATGGCCAGCTCGATTGCCGTGTGGGATGCCCAGGCGCTTGATGCTGACAGCCGGTTCATCGGACTGAAGGGCTCTCCGACGAAGGTGGTCAAGATAGATGTTCCCAAGGTCGGCAGGAACTGTATTGTAGCCAAGGTGGAGGATGATGCATCGCTTGTTGCGGCAGTCGACCAGCTTATGGCCTTCTTGGATGAGAAGGACCTGCTGCCCAAAGGAGGTGCCCATCATGGCTGAAGTATGGACGCTCAGTGAGTACGGTGAGCATGGATTGAAGGATGTCTCCTATGAGCTGCTTGGTCGCGGCAGGGCTCTTGCCGACAGCTTGTCAGTGAAATTGGCAGCAGTGGTTCTGGGCCATGGGATTGAGATGTCGGCCTTAGACTCCTTGATAGCGCATGGAGCCGATGTGGTGTATGTTGCGGACAGCGAGCATCTCGCCGATTTTACTTGTGAAAGCTATGCCCGAATCCTGGTTGCACTTCTCGAGGAGTATAAGCCGCAGGTGATGATTGCTGCTGCCACCACAACCGGACGTACCTTGATGCCCTATGTGGCTGTGCAGGTCCATGCCGGTTTGACTGCCGACTGCACCGAGCTTGCAATCGAGGAAGGAACGGGAAATCTGCTGCAGACCCGCCCGGCGATCGGGGGCAATATCATGGCGACCATCAAGAGTCCCGACCATCGTCCCCAGATGGCGACCATCAGGCCGCACTCCACCAAGAAACCTCTACGAGATGCCGGCCGGGTCGGCACGATCATCCGTATTCCCGCCTCCCCTGCTTGGAAGAACGAGCACGTCGAGGTCCTTGGCCTGAGGAGCTTGGAAGGGCAGAGTGCAAGCATCGAAGAGGCTGAGATTGTCGTCAGCGGAGGAAAAGGCCTGAAGAAGCGTGACAATTTCACCTTGATCGAGAGCCTTGCAAAAGCGTTTGGAGGAGAGGTCGGGGCGAGCCGGGATGCGGTGGACCGAGGGTGGGCGGCCTATCCCCACCAGGTCGGGCTCTCAGGCAAGACCATATCACCTCGTCTGTATGTGGCCGTGGGAATTTCGGGGGCCATCCAGCACCTTGCAGGCATCAAGACGGCAAAGTGCATCGTGGCGATAAACCAGGATGAGCATGCAGCCATCCTCGATCTTGCGGACTTTGCCTTGGTCGGAGATTTGTTCACCATCCTGCCGGAAATCCAAAAACGGCTGGAAGCAAGGAGTAAGGTATGAACAACGCATACGGAATTGTCACCAAGGAAATAGTGGATGAGCTTAAGGCCATTGTAGGGGCGGCAAACCTCCTGACCGATCTGGAACGCATCGAAAACTATAGTCATGACGAGACTTCCAAGGAGGAGTACGCCCACACTCCCGAGGTGGTGCTCACCCCGGTTTCTGCCGGTCAGATTGCATCAATTATGAAGCTGGCCACCCGCTATAGAATTCCTGTAACTCCCCGTGGAGCCGGTTCAGGCCTCTCCGGTGGCGCCATCCCCCTTTTCGGGGGCATCGTATTGTCGGTGGAGAAGATGAACAAGGTACTGGAAATCGATGAGGCGAATCTGACTGTTACCGCCGAGACGGGTATTGTCACCAACGAGTTGAACGAGCAGCTCAAAAGCCGGGGACTCTTTTTCGCCGGCTATCCGATGAGTCTTGAAACCTGTTTTCTGGGAGGCAACATCGCAGAGAATGCCGGTGGCGGCAAGGCGGTCAAGTACGGGGTGACCGGACGCTACATCCTGGGCATGGAGGTGGTCACGCCGCAGGGTGATATTGTCGAGCTCGGTGGCAAGGTCACCAAGGATGTCAGCGGGTATGACCTGAAGCAGCTGTACATCGGCAGCGAAGGGACACTGGGAATCATCACCAAGGCGACGATCAAACTGCTGGGTGTTCCCAAGGTCGCCTCCGATCTCTTGGTTCCGTTTGCCACCGCCCAACAAGCGATCGCCGTGGTTCCCCTGATCATGAAGCAGGGAATCATCCCGACGAGCATTGAGTTCATGGACCGTAGCTCTGTCGAGATGTCCTGTTCGTACCTGAATGAGAGCCTGCCGCTTGAGGGTGTGGGGGCGATGCTGTTGATCGAGATAGACGGAACGGATGAACAGACGGTCGAGCGCGAGCTGATCCAGGTAGGGGATTTGTGCAGTGAACAGGGTGCGATGGAGGTGTATATCGCCGAGGATGCCACCACGCGCGAGCGCATCTGGTCGGTCCGACGCAACATCGCCGAGGCGATCAAGGTCTACAGCCCGGTTCAGAGCCTGGAGGATGTGGTGGTTCCCATCGCCTCAATCCCCCTCGTGCTTCCCCGTCTTGAAGCGCTGAAAGAGAAGTATCAGGTCAGGATTCCTTGCTACGGCCATGCAGGTGATGGAAACCTCCATGCGACCATCGTCAAGGATCCTGAGATGAGCCTTGCGGATTGGAAGGTGTTGGAACCGAAGCTTCTCTCTGAACTGTATGCTTTCATCACCGGTGAGCTCGGAGGAAAGATCAGCGGCGAGCACGGCATCGGCCTCAAGCGGAAAGGGTATCTGAAGGAGGTGACAGCGCCGGAGGAGTACAGGCTTTTCAAGGCCTTGAAAGCAGCCTTCGATCCCCTGTACATTATGAACCCCGGCAAGATTCTGGACTGAGGAGTGTACATGGCAAAGCAACCCAAACCGCATGGCAAGGCCGAGGCGACCAAGCAGCTAATTTTTGAGAGTGCGTTGACACTCTTCAAGAAAAAGGGCTTCGACCAGGTCTCCATCAAGGAGATTACCGACTTTGCAGGTACGGCAAAAGGGAGTTTTTACAATTATTTCAGCACCAAAAGCGACATCATTGTCGAGGAGTTCTGGGCCATCGACGCCTACTACCGCAGTATTGAGGAGGAGGTGCTCAAGCAGGCTTCAGATGCCGACAGGCTGCTGAGGTTCACCGAGTTGCAGCTGACGTATGTCCGCGATGTAATCGGTTGTGAGACGCTGAAGGTCCTGTATGCCAACCAAGTCCTCAAGGAGGGTTCGGACAAGGTCATTACCGACCAAAGCCGGTTCTGGTACACCTTCATCCGATCGATCATCGAGGAAGGCCAGCGGAAAGGCTTGTTCAAGAGAGAGAAATCGAGTGCACAGTATGCCGACTTTTTCAACCGTGCCATCCGCGGTCTCTTCCTCGATTGGAATATCAGTTCGGCCTCCTTTGATCTCGTGGAGGCCGGCCTTGAGTATTGCCAATTTTTACTGCTTCCTGCGTTGCTACAACCCTAATCCCTTCTGTACCAGGTGGGAAAGGACCTCCATGCCCTGCTTGGTGGGGTGGAGGTTGTCTGCAAGCATCCCGTCGCCTTCGCGGATCGGATAGGCTGCCAGGTCAATGAGGTGGGCTCCTTTGTGAGTCCCTACAATGGTGCGGATTGCATCTGCCAGCTCAAGCTGGCTCCAGTTGTGGATGTTCACCTGGTCCAAAGCCCTGTCGGTACGCTGCAAGGGGGTGCAGAAGTAGAGCTTGCCGGCCTTGTGTTGCCTGAGCATGGATGTTACCAGCTCCTCATAGGCTTGGATGAATACCTGCTTGGTGACCGGCAGGTCGGCCTGTCCCCAGTCATTGGTCCCTCCGAAGATGATGATTAGATCCCCGCCCAGTCGCGCCTGTCGCTTCTCGTCCAGAAACGAGGAGCTTAGGGGTCTGAGCCCGGTCCTGCTGATCCTGCTTCCCGAGTACGATTCATTCATGAACAAGTCCAGGTTGCAGCGTTTGGCCAGTTGGTGCCACCAGGTGTGTTCGACCTTGGTCACATCCACCCCCTCCTTGGGATAGAAGAGTTCGTTTTCAGCAGGGACGAAACCTGCAAAGGTGGATATGGAATCACCGAGGATTGAGAAGGTTGTGTGTGTCATGAGGGCAGTCTATCGCACTGCTTTCCCTCGCTCAAGTGTCTGTGGTATGCTCACAGGGGAGGCTTGCATGGATACGAAGATTTCATTGGTGCAACGTGGAGCACTGAAGAAGGTCGGCTCAACCTTTGTGGAGGCATTCGGCCATACGAACGCTCTGTTGATCGCCGATGGAAACACGCTTCGAGTCGGAGGGTTTGCCACCGTCCGCTCTTTGGAGAAGGCCGGCATCGAGGTTCGTCAGTTCATTTTTCCCGCCGTTCCACAGCCCTATGCCGATGAGCATTCCATCGCCCAGGTTCGTCTCAGTCTGGAGATGGACAACAGTATCGCCGTGGTTCTTGGTTCGGGGACGCTCAACGATATCACCAAGCGTGCCAGCTCCGAGCTGGACCGCCCCTACATGGTTGTCGCCACCGCCCCTTCGGTGGATGGATACACTTCCTACGGTGCCGCCGTCTCCATCAAGGGGTTCAAGCAGACCTTGAGTTGTGCCGCTCCTTTGGTGGTTCTTGCCGATACCGACGTCCTCTGCGAGGCCCCCGCCGGGATGATAGCGAGCGGATACGGCGATTGCATGGCAAAATTTACAGCCGGAATGGATTGGATTCTGGCAGACCTGTTGGGTGTGCAGGCCATCCGGACGGATGTCTGGGACATGGTTCAAAAGCCTCTGCGTTCGGTGTATGCCCACCACCGGGGTATCGCAAACAGGCAGCGTGAAGGGATCGGCCTGCTTTTCGATGCGCTTTCAGCCAGCGGTTTTGCCATGCAGATCATGCACGACTCACGTCCGGCAAGCGGGGCGGAGCATCTGATCAGCCATATTTGGGAGATGGAGCACCTGAGCAAGGATGGTCTTTTGGTAAGTCATGGCTTCAAGGTTGCAGTGGGGACGATGGCCATCGTCCACCTGTATGAAGAACTGGTCGAACTGGATGTTTCCGAATGCTACGGCAAAAGCAGCCAAAGCTGGGAGGAACGAAAACAGGCCATTCTTTCCTTCTTCCCCAATGAGACGGTTGCCCAAGAAGCCATAGCCGTCTCCAAGGCAAAGTTCTTGGAAGGGGAGGCCTTGGATGCGAGGCGCAAAGAGCTCATGGCCCTGCTTCCCATTCTCAAGGAGCGGATCGCCCTCCAACTACCCCCCTCAAAGGAGCTCAGGGCTTCCCTTGTCGAGGTCGGTTGTCCCGTACATCCAAGTCATATCAATGCAACGCTCGAGGATTTGAAGCGGGCCGTGACCGGAGCCCAGATGATTCGCAACCGCTATACCGTGCTTGACCTCTACTACGAGCTGGGGTTGTTCGACCGCGCACTGCAAAGCTTGGAGGCTCTCAGCGGAAGAGTTGGTTGATACTTTTCTTGACTTCGGTCTCCAAAGTATCGATATCGAGATTCTGTACGGCAGGGCTGAAGGGTTCAAACGAGAAAATTCCCCTGTATCCACTGTTGACCAAGGCTTGGGCTTGTTCGGCGGTGGCGAGCAGGTCATCCTCCTGGAAGAGTATCCTGTCGGCATCGGTCGGCTCGGTGTGTCTGGGGCCTGATGCAACCGAAGAGAGGTGTACAAGATTAGTCATGGAGGCAAAATACTGCTTTTCGTTGGCAAGATGGTGATGGAAGGTGTCATGCACCAGGCGATACCATCGCTCATAGCCGCTTGCCTCGATTGCCCTGATCGCTTCGGCTTTGGTTCTGAGCGAGCTGGCTCTGAAGCCCAGCGGTTCCACATAGCCGTACAGTCCGTACTCCTCGAACAAGGGTCCATACTCGGAGAGGGACTGGGTGGTACGCTCAAGCCAAGAGGCTCGGTCGGCCTCGCGCTCGACGCCGTTGACAGGGCAGAGCACTATTGCATCAGCTCGGAGACTTTTTGCATATTCCAGCAGGCTTTTGAGCTCTTCCTTTTTGGCGTCCGTATACTCATTGAAACGTTGGAAGGCGTTGATGGCGGCCACCTTGAGGTGGTACTTGGCAAGTTGGTCGCGTACTTCTTCTGGATTTTTAGTATCGAACGGGTGCTGATTTGTCAAATCATTTCTCAATTCAATGATGGAACAACCACAACGCTGGGCGAGGGAAAAAAAGTCATAAAGGGGCAGCGAAGGAGCTATGATTCTATTCAAGCCAATTTGCATCGGTACAATCCTCCTGTGCCTCATACTACCATCTGTCATCAAGCTGTCAAGCAAACAATGCTGGTGTTTGCTTGACAGCGGTGCTAGACTTGCTCTAGCAAAGGGGACGAGTACAGATGAAATGGCCGCTAGTCGGGGTGAAGATGCCTAAAGTTCGAACGTTGGAGGCCCTGGATGCCTTCTTGTCAAAGGTTCAAGCCCAAGGCTTCGATGCCGTTGAGATGTCGCTTGAGATGTTTCCCTTCATCATAGATGGGAATGTTTGCAAAGCCTGGGTCGATGCCGTTGAGCCGGTGCTCACCCGCCATTCACTTTTGTATTCCGCCCACATCGGGCGTGGCTTGGACTTGCGCAATCTCGACGATCATGCGCTGCATGCCTCTGTGCTGCAATCCTCCCTTCAGGTGTGCCATGCCCTGCATATCGATATTCTGGTGTTGCATTATGAGATCAAGACCAACAACCTGAAGGCGGAGCGGCAGTTTCTCGATGCCCATCGCCGGGCGGCCGATCTTGCCGGCAGTCTTGGGATTACCTTGGCGGTGGAGAACATCGAGGTGGAACTGGTGGAGCCTGTGGTGCAGATGATGGACCAAATCAAGCATCCCAACCTGAAGCTCAATCTCGATACCGGCCATGCCTATCTGGCATCGAGGCGCTTTCATTTCGACTTCCTCGATGCGGTGAAGCAGATGGCCCCCCATCTGTGCCACATGCACCTCAATGACAATACCGGACGCTTTGAGGAGCTGAGGATCACCGACCGCCTTGCCTACGACTGTCTGTCGATGTCCCACAGACGGGAGTTCGGGCGGGGGGATATCCATATTCCTCCGTTCTTCGGAAGCGTCCCCTTTGATGAGGTGTTTTCCCATCTCCAATCGTATCAAGGCCGCTACATCTGTGAGTACACCTATGAGGATTTCGAACCGTTCAACCAAGCGATTCAAGAAAAGGTTCGCTCCCGTCTCCTTGCTTCACGATTGAAGTGAAATGAAAACGTTCTTATAGCTGAAAGTGAGGCATCCCTGCAATTTTTTCAAACACATTGCTGTTGGTGGCGGTGGAGAAGAAAAATGGGAATTGTTTGACAAATGCTGACTTTGATGCAATCATCAAAGTATGGTAACGTTTTCATAAAAGGATTCAAGAACGAAGGAGGATGCGTTCTTGATGGTAGGAGGCGTTGCCGCTCCTGGTAAGGGAGCTGTACATAAAGGAGGATTGAAGATGAAGAAAATGTTATGCGTACTGGCGGCAATACTGATGCTTGCCATGCCCTTGTTCGCTCAGGCAACGGCCGAGAGTGCACCCAAGAAGTACCAGACACTGCAGATGTATACCGCACTGGATACCGAAGAAGCCCAGTATTATTTGGATGTATTCCAGAAGACCAGCGGGATCAAGGTTGAGTATGTTCGCATGAGTTCGGGCGAGGTATTGGCCCGAATGGAAGCCGAGAAGTCGAATCCGCAGGCAAGTGTTTGGTTCGGCGGTTCAAATACCGACCACATCAACGCCCAGTCGAAGGGCCTTTTGACTCCCTACAAACCCAATACTGATTTCGAGCTTGCACCGATGTTGCATGCTGATGATTACAGCTGGAACGGTTTCTATACCGGTGCCATCGGCTTTGTGACCAACACTGAGTTCTTGAAAAAGCATAATCTCCAGCCCCCCAAGAGCTGGGACGATCTGCTGAACCCTGTCTATAAGGGACAGATCGAAATGGCCTATCCGTATACCAGCGGTACTGCCTATACCACCTGGGCCACCATCATTCAGATGAAAGGCTTGGAGGGAGCCCTCGATTGGTGGGAGAAGTTTGACAAGAACGTTCACCAGTACACCAAGAGCGGTACTGCCTGTATCGCACGCGCCGGCTTGGGCGAATGTGCAGTCGGCATCTCTTTCTCCCACGATATCGTTGCAAAGGGTGTTGCCATGGGCTACCCCTTGGTAATGAGTTTCCCCGAGGAAGGTACCGGGTATGAAGTAGGTGCCGTCTCCATGATCAAGGGGGCAAGGCAGGTGGAAGAGGCTCAAATATTCATGGATTGGTGTTTCACTGAAGAAGCCCAGAACCTGTTCAAGAAGTATTCACGTCTGCCTGTCAATCCCAAGGCAGCCGTTGCAGAAGGAGCCGTCAAGCTGTCCGACATCAAGTTGATTGACTACGATGCCGTGAAGATGGGACTTGCCAAGGATGAGTACGTCACCGCTTGGAGAGACCGTATCGGCAAATAACAGTTCATGTCGGAAATCAAGGTGCAATCTCAACGCTTTCAGCGGGGTTGCACCTTGCTGTAAAGAGGTGGGTGATGAAACATCAGGGCCGCAGCCATATTCAACGCATCAATGAGATAAAGAAGCTGATACAGGAACCGTTTTTGCTTATTTCCATCCTTGTAATCTTCTATCTCTTGATTCTCTTTGTAATCTTCCCGATTTATCAGGTGTTCAAGACAAGCCTGTCGTATGAGGGGCATTTCAGCCTCAAGAACTACAGCGATGTCCTTAGGCAGTCGTATTATATCAGGCCGCTTTTCAATTCGATGATTCTCGGTGTCCTTGTAGCCACCATCGGAACCTTTGTCGGCTTTGTGTTCGCCTATGCCATCACCAGGACTCCGATGAAAGCGAAGGGTGCATTCCGTTTGATTGCAACCTTCCCGATGGTAAGCCCGCCGTTTGTTGTGGCTCTCGCCTGCATCCTGCTCTTTGGAAGATCGGGAATTTTTGCAGGGGCGATTGGAAACATCTACGGCCTGACCGGCCTGACCATTGTTGAAGTCATCGCCTATGCCCCGACTGCCTTTCTGGCCCTGGTGGGGGTGTTGCAGGCCATTGACCCTGCTTTGGAAGAGGCCGCAATGGATTGCGGAGCTTCGAGGATCAAGATTTTCAAGACCATCATCCTGCCGCTGGCCACCCCGGGCATCGTCAGTGCATGGCTATTGGTATTCATCCAGTCACTCGCCGATTTCGGCAATCCCATGATTCTCAGCGGGGACTTCTCGGTCCTTTCGGTGCAGGCGTATCTGCAGATTACCGGCATGTATGACCTTGCCCGCGGATCAACGCTTGCCATCCTGCTGTTGATTCCTACGGTAATCGCCTTTTATCTGCAGAAGTACCTGCTTTCCAAGAAGTCGTATGTCACCGTTACCGGCAAGCCCACCTCGGCAACCATCAAGAATCTTGAGTGGTACATCAAGTACCCTGTCTATGCCTTTTGCATCATGTTCGCCTTGATCGTGCTTCTCTTCTACAGCATGGTCGTCTGGGGTTCGTTCCAGAAGCTTTGGGGTATTGATGCAACGCTGACCCTTCGCAACTACGTTCAAATGTGGCGTGTAGGGAAAAATTACATCCTCGACTCCCTCTACATTTCTGTAATCATTACCCCGATTACCGGTATTTTGAGCATGTTCATTGCCTACTTGATCACTAGAAAGCAATTTTTCGGGCGTAATGCGATGGAGTTCTCCAGTATGCTGACCTTTGCGGTTCCCGGAACCGTCGTAGGTATCGGTTATATTCTCGCCTTCAATACGCCATCACCGTTGATGCCCGTGACCCTGACCGGGACGGGGTTCATCATCATGGCTCTCTTGGTGTTCAGAAACCTGCCCGTGGGTATCAGAAACGGTGTTGCCGCCATTGAGCAGATAGACCCCTCCATCGAGGAGGCCTCGATTGATTTGGGTGCGGACAGCGGTCTCACGTTTAGAAAGATCACCCTCCCGATGATCACCCCGGCGTTCTTCTCGGGCTTGGCCAACTGCTTTGTCCGTTCGATGACCGCCATCAGTGCCATCATCTTTGTCGTATCGGGTAAGTGGAACTTCATCACTGTCGCCGTACTCGGGTTTGTCGACAATAGTCAGTATGCTCAGGCCGCCGCCATGAGTCTTTTGCTGATCGCCATCGTTTTGCTCGCCTTGGGCTTGATCAAGCTCGCAACCGACCGGATGGGCAGGGGCATGCAATCCAGCTCCATCATTGAATAGGAAGAGAAGCCATGAAAGAAGCATATTTGGAATTGAAAGATTTGACGAAGTCCTTCGGCAGCGATTCTGACAAGGTGATGGCTGTCGACCATATCAATCTGCAGGTGAAGGAAGGCGATTTGGTGACCTTGCTCGGCCCCTCGGGGTGTGGGAAAACCACCACCCTCAGAATGATTGCAGGCTTTCACACCCCTACCTGCGGTGATGTCTATATCGACGGGGTGAGTATGAATCAGATTCCCCCGAACAAGCGTCCGACGGCGATGGTGTTCCAGAACTATGCACTGTTTCCTCATATGACAGTGTTTGAGAATATTGCCTACGGCCTCAGGATTCGCAAGGAGAGCAATGAGGAAGTCAAGCGCAAGGTTGATGATATCATGAACCTGATCGGTCTCGAGAATCTGGGTGATCGTCAGCCTCGACAGCTTTCCGGCGGGCAGCAGCAGCGTGTCAGTCTTGCCAGGGCGTTGGTTATGGAGCCGAAGGTATTGCTTTTTGATGAGCCGCTGTCGAATCTCGATGCCAAGCTGCGTGTTTCCACCCGTCTGGAAATCCGCAAGCTGCAGCAGCGCGTGGGAATTACCAGCGTCTATGTCACCCACGACCAGGAGGAGGCGATGACGCTCTCCGACAAGGTTGTAATCATGGACAGGGGTTTGATCCAACAGGTGGGTTCTCCTGCCGAGATTTACAGTCATCCGGTGAATCGTTTTGTTGCCGGGTTCATCGGGAAGGCGAACTTTTTGCGCGCAGTCGTAGAAACGGTTGATGCACAGCAGTTGCTATTGCGGTTCTTGGGTAAGAAAATCGTTGCTCCTCGCTGGAACAAGGAGATCAAGGCAGGTGAAGAGGTACTCATTGTAGCCCGTCCTGAATCAATTCTCCCTGAGCATCCGAGTGAGGCTCTGGTGGAAGGGGTGGTGGTGAACTCTGTCTACTTCGGCTCTCAGATGCTCTATGAGGTGGAACTGCCCGACCGCACGGTTCTTCAGATTGAAGTAGCCGATCCCCAGTATCACCCGATTTTTTCCCAAGGTCATAAAGTGGGGTTGGCATTCAAGGACCGCAGCTTGCATGTGCTGCCGATGGAGGGATAAGAAGTGAAGTATGATATTTTGATGCTCGGACACATTTCCCAGGATGTTCTGATCGATCATCAGAACGTGAGACAGGATATCGTAGGAGGGGCTGTCGTCTACTCCTCGTTTGCTGCAGGGTCTGCCGGCAAGCGTGTTAAAGTCATCACCAAGCTGGCTGACAATGACCTGCATATTCTCAAAAACCTTCAGCATCCTCTGGTTGACTGGGACGTATTGCCCTCCAAACAGAGTACTTCGATCAAGAATACCTACTTCACTGCAGACAAGGAGAGACGTGAGGTGATACTCCTCTCCCAGGCGGATCCCTTCGTGCTTGAGGAGGTGCAGGCAGAGGCATCCATCTACCACCTTGCAGGCCTGTTCGGTGGAGAAATTCCAGACTCTCTGGTTTTGCCGCTTGCAAAACGCGGGAAGGTCGCCCTCGACGCCCAAGGGGTGCTTCGGTGTCTGGATGAACAGAAGAATCTTGTTTTCAGGGACTGGGGGCGCAAGCAGGAGCTGCTTCCCTATATTACCTACTTCAAGACCGATGCCGCCGAGGCAAAGATTCTCACGGGCTTGGACGACCGCGAGAAGGCGGCCAGACTGTTGTACAGCTGGGGAGCACAGGAGGTGATGCTCACCCACAATACCGAAGTGATGGTCTGTCATCAGGGGAACATCCATACCGCCCCGTTCACCAACAGCAACAACAGTGGTCGTACCGGACGGGGTGATACCGCTTTTGCAGCATACCTGGCTTGGAGACAGGACCACGATGCAGCTGAGTCCACCCGCTTTGCGGCAGCGCTCTGCAGTCTGAAGATGGAAAAGCCCGGAGTGTTTAGGGGAACGCTTGATGAGGTGCACAAGCGCATGGAGCGGGATCGCATTTAGCAGTATGCATGGAATGAGGAGAGGTTCGGCCTCTCTTCTTTTTTTGCGAAAAAAGGACTCGTTTCATTTAGTATGTATGGATTTTCTGTCTGTTTATAGGATAATTGTTTGCAAAATATCAAAAGAATATCCAAGTATAGAGAAAAATCAACCATGGTGTTTTGGCCCTCGGACCATGAGGATGTAGGAACATCGAAGAAAACCAAAAGGAGGTTAGCACGATGAAACGAACACTACTGGTATTGTTGGGTTTGGTAATGATTCTTGCCACTGTGGGAGCGCAAGGCTCCCAGGAACCACAGAAAAGCGGACCTGTGACACTCAAGTATGCATTCTGGGGTAATCCTGATGCCATCGGAGTTGAACAGGACATCATCAAGGCATTCGAGGAGAAACATCCCGATATCAAGATTGAGCCGATTGTCAGCGGGTATGCCGACTACCATACCAAGCTCATGACCATGATCGCAGGCAACATGGCTCCCGATGTGATGCGTATCGACGATTACTATTTCTATGACTTCATCAAGCTTGGTGCGGTCGAGAGCCTCAGCCCCTATATCCAAAGGGACAAGATTGATTTGAACCTCTATCCGAAGATGGGTATCGAGGAAGCAACAGTCGACGGACAGATTTACGGCCTTCCTTGGGGAACCGCTCCACTGTACATGCTGTTGAATCTTGATGTCTTTGAGAAAGCCGGTGTTGCACTTCCTTCCTTGGATTGGACCACCAAGGATTTTGAACGCATCGTTCGCTCCTTCAACCCCCAGAAAGACAAGGTGTATGGTTTTGCAATCGATACCAATTATCTCTCCAGTGTCCTGCCACATATCTGGTCGAAGGGCGGTACCCTGCTCAGCGAGGACAAGAGTCGCTATACCGGTGACAGTCCTGAAGCCTCAAGTGCAATTCAGATGCTTGCAGACCTGTACAAGGAAGGCTACATGCCTAAGGATACCATCAACAGCGGGAACACCGAAGCTTTGCGCCGTTGGTTCAGCAATGGTACCATTGCCATGATGAGCGGATCCGCACAAGAAATTCTCGCAATCCAGAAGATCGAGGGAATTCGCTTTGAAGCATGGACCATGCCGCAAGCAATGAACAGCAAGAATACCACTGTATTCAAGAGCAATACCATCAGCATAAGCAAGTCCTCCAAGCAGAAAGAAGCTGCCTGGATTTTTACCAAGTTCCTCCGTGGTGTGGAAGGTGAAGACCTCTATGTACGTGCAAAGAGATTCCCACCGACGCTCAACATCGCCGAGAACTGGGCTCTGTATCTTGATCCCAATCTCTATCCGAAACAGATCAAGCAGAACAGTGAGTTGATCGCCAAGGAGTACGGGCACACATTGCCGCTTCGTACAGGATACGCAGCCATTGAATCGAAGGTAATACCGGCTGTTCAAAGTGCAATGCTGGGAACCAAGACCGCTGCACAAGCCATGGCCGATATCCGTGGAGATATCACCAAAATCATTGAAACAAATTCAAAATAAATTGTGGTATGTCGTCGGACGGGTTGCTGTCCGACGACATAATCCGCGTTCATCCACCAAAGGTTACGTAGTATGAAACTAACAATGAAGCATGGCGAGGGCTTGGCGGCATTCCTGTTCTTGTTGCCGAACATACTTGGCTTTCTACTATTCTCAATGATTCCAACGCTCGCATCGTTTGGTATAAGTTTCCTGGATTGGGGATTACTAAACAGCCCATCCTTTATCGGTTTTGCCAATTACTGGGAGCTGCTTACAGACGATGTGTTTTGGATGGCATTGAAAAATACTGCTTATTACTCATTCATCAAGGTCCCCCTGAACCTGCTGCTCTCCCTTCTCTTGGCCATCCTTCTGAACAAGCAGTTGCACGGCCGCAATTTCTTTCGTTCCGTCGCATTTCTCCCCTCGGTTTGTTCAAGTGTGGCAGTCGCGCTTATTTGGACGCCTCTTCTGGAGAGCTCGGAAAATGGCTTGATCAATCATGTGCTTTCCCTGCTGGGAATCAACATCATTCCTTTTCTTGTTTCTCCTGTCTGGGCCATGCCTTCAGTCATTCTCGTCGGGCTGTGGAAGGAACTCGGGTATTTCATGGTCATTTTCCTTGCCGGCTTGCAAGGAATCCCCCGTTCCTACTATGAAGCGGCATCCATCGATGGCGCGCACAGTATGGATGTATTCTTGCATATCACGATTCCCCTGATCAGCCCGACCACGTTCTTTGCCCTGACCACGAGTCTGATTGGTTCATTCCAAATTTTTGACTTGACCTCGGTGTTGACGAAAGGAGGGCCTGCCAATGCTACCAATACGCTTGTTATGTATATCTATCAAAATGGTTTTCAGTTCTTCAGGATGGGGTATGCCTCTGCACTCAGCCTGATTCTCTTCATAACCATTTTTATCATCACACTGGTGCAAAACCATTATTCCGATAAGTGGGTGTTCAACTGATGAAAACACAAGTAGCAACGATTCAATGGAGAAAAGTCACCAAGAATTGGGTTTGGTACCTCTTGTTGGTTATTCTGGCGGCATTTTTTTTCATCCCCTTCTGGTGGATGATAGCAACCTCCTTCAAAACCTATTCAGAAGTCTATACCAAACAATATTCTCTGATTCCCACATCATTCAATTTTGACAATTATCGACAGGTGTTCAAGGCGCTCCCGTTTGGAATGTACCTGTGGAACACCACCAAGGTCTCGAGCTTGGTAATCATCGGGACACTCACCACCAGCAGCATGGCCGCCTATGCATTTGCGCGGCTCCGCTTCAAGGGAAGGGATATGCTCTTTTTTCTCTACTTGGCAACGCTTATGATTCCCCGCCAAGTAGTTCTCATCCCGAATTTCATCATATTTCGTGAAATGGGATTGCTGGATACCCACTGGTCGTTGATACTCAGCGGCATTTTTACTGCCTACGGGACCTTTTTACTTCGTCAATTTTTCCTGAGCATACCCAAGGAATTGGAAGAAGCTGCCGTAATCGACGGCTATGGGTACTGGGCACGTTTTGTGCACATCATTCTCCCGCTTTCCAAGGCGGCACTGACTACATTGTTGATCATCACCCTGCTGGCGGTGA
>ERZ1645192.429-NODE-429-length-34654-cov-10.245614_pt1 | contig 34654 bp, 38 predicted proteins | sample MGYA00575354_ERZ1645192 | MGnify/ENA primary metagenome ERZ1645192 (study PRJEB40844, sample SAMN11349763) | freshwater sediment metagenome | isolation source: river sediment | host: Sediment | place: India: Faizupur Khadar , New Delhi | collected 2017-02-21 ...
GATTCGGGTGTAATTCCTGCAAGTATCTTTGCCGGTCCCATGATGAATACCGCTCCAACAAGGACCATCAGCACCACAGTGAAACCTCTCATGAACTGCTTTACTCCGTTCCCGAGGTATATCCCGACAATCTCAGTGATACTCAATCCGTTATGCCTTATGGAAAGCATTCCGGAAAAATAATCATGAACTGCTCCTGCAAATACCGACCCCAGGACTATCCAAAGAAATGCAACCGGCCCCCACATCGCTCCGGCAACGGCGCCAAAAATCGGCCCCAGACCTGCAATATTGAGAAACTGGATCAGAAAAACCCGCCACCAGGGCATCGGGACATAGTCAACACCGTCGTTTAGTTTGTAGGCAGGAGTCTGACGCGACCCGTCAGCCTGTTCTATTCTTTCAACAAACCTGGAATAAAAGACATATCCAAGTATCAGAACCGTAATGCAGACAATGAATGTAATCACCGTTTCGTCAGATCAATTCAAATTTTGTATTGTCCGGGCCGTTTTGTACCGGAGCTTAATGGATGATCTCCGGACTTTGTTCCGAGTTCTCCTTCTTCCGGTAGCATTCCTCTTTATTACCTGAAAAATCGTAATTATGATATTTCAATCTCCCCGATCATAATTACTGGAGGCAAGCCGGAATTGAAACTTAAAAATAACCAAGTTTTGTATTGGCTGTTCCGGCGATGAAAAATTTTAAGAATGCTGCATTCTGGTTTGTTTTACTTCAGTAAACGAAAAAAATCCGTTCAGACGGAGCAAAGTGATCTTGCTTCATTGACCGTTCGGCGGCATCGATTAATCGCAGGACTCTATTGCAGAAACAAAAAATGAGAGGATATCTTTCTTGACTCTTTCCGGGTTCTCATGTCCCAGACTGTCGTAGGAGACTATTGTGGCATTAATGTTTGCAGCGAGATATATATCCCTGCAGGAGTTCCAGCGGTCGGGCTGCATTTTTTCTCCGGTGGTTCTGAAAACAGTTTCCCTTTCATCAGGACCATAACCGTCATCAAAAAGAACTGCATCATTATCATCAAGCCTTCCCATGAACAGAAACTGAGGTATTTTTTTAAAAGTCGCTGAATCGAAAGTACTACTGAATAATTCAGTAAAATCATTTATGCCCAATGGATAATCCAGCTGCTGGCCTTTGATTTCCTTAACAGGGAGCATCAAAAGCCCGTTCAATCCTCCTGCTGCCAAAGCAAATACCCTGTCGGGATGGATAAGTGAGAACCTGTTTACGAATGTGCCTGATGCTGAGAACCCGGTCATCAGGACGCGCTCTGCAGTCGGGTAGCCCAGTTTTTGAAGAGTGTCCCTGGCATCCTCCATCATTCTGATCAACTGAAGGTCGAGTCTTTCCAATGGATTGTCCTTCTGGAGGATAGCATCCCTGTCGAGAGCGTGGGTATAAATCTTCCATTCCGACTCGGGCCGTGGGAATACCGGGACCAGCAGAGGATACCCAAGTTTCCTTGAGATGTAATTTCCGGCATAGAAATCTATGGAGGCGGTCCTCCTGGCTTTCTCAAGATGTTCACTGAGTTTATCATTTGCAAACCCTGAATTGTTGGGCTCAACAATGAGCTTAAGCTCTTCCTTGTCAGAGATTGTTTCAGGAATATAGAGCAGATAGGGGAAATTAAATCCCTTCCGGGAGTCGGCATTTACTTCAATGAGATGTTTGTCAGTTCCCCTGCTGCACGATGCAAGGGTAATTAGGGAGAAAAAGGCGATTAACATTCGGTTCATCCTGCATAAACTTAAATAGTGTCATAAATACAGCCTTTAAAAGGCGGTTGGTGAAATTATCAGAATCTGCTTTATCAGTTCCGGCTTATTTGACAGGATTACTTTCCGGCTTTACCAATGACACTTTTTACAAATTCCAGGGGCAGTTTGGTGGCTGCTGTTACCTGCTCGGGAGCCATTCCTTCATTGTGAAGCCTCAATATCAGATATTCCATCGATTCGCCGATCTCAATTATATGCATGTCGGGATCGTAGATCCTCATCACCCTCTGTCTCCATGGCTGCTCCCTGACTTCATGAACGAATGAGATCCCCTTTTCCTTAAGTGTGCCGGCCATCCCTTCAACATCATCATATTCAAAATACAGCTCGAAATTATTCCCTCCCTGTTGAATCTCCCGGTTGTCAATCAGCTGTTTAAAGCCTGAAGCGAGATGAATTGAAAAATCACCCCTGTAAGTCACGTTGGTCCCGAAGTCGGCAGTGACTTGCTGGTTAAGGACGTGTTCATAAAAATCGCGTGAGCGATTTATGTCCGATACTGTGATCAATGTGCAAATGAACTTCATTATGTGAATTTTTTGTCGGTGACAACTCTTTGAGTAAAATTAGCAAATTAGTGTTCTGCGGAAGCAGATTTCTGGTATGTTTTTGCTTGTCCGTCCTGCCAGAATCCGCAAGGCAGTCTATCTGCCGGTTGCCTTAAGATAGGCCGATAGCTTCAGATAATAATCCGTGCATGAATCAGTTTGCTTATCGCGGCTTTTCTGAAACTGAGTCCGTGCATTCAGCAGATCTGTCAGGGGTATTGTGCCTGCATCATAGTAATCCCTGCTTATCTTAAGGTAAGCTTCAGCCGATTCGATCGATTTCCCGGCAATCTGTGTCTGGAGATATGATTCCTGAAGGTTATTCCATTTTGATTCGATATCGACAGCCAGGTTTTGCTCAACGTTCAGCCTGGTGTTTTCTGCTTTCATTTCCTCGAGCCTGCTCCGCTTTATTTCATGCGATCCGCCCCACCAGGAACTTATAGGGATCGAAACCGTAGCGAAAATCATCCCGAACTCTTCATCCTTGTCGAGCAGGTTATGATAAGCGTAGCCCGCCCCGGCAGCAATAGCAGGCAGATGTTTTCCGATGGCAAGCTTATGCCGAAGCGATGCAGCTTCAACTCCCTTTTCGAGAAGCCGGCTCTCGGTCCTGGATGCAACTGCTTCATCTGTATTCATGTAATAGCCCAGGGGAGGTTTCACTTCAGGTAGTTCCGTTATATCGATATCAAATCCTTCAGCGGGAACTCCCGTAAGATTGCTAAGAAGAAGCCTGAGAAGTTTGATGTTGTTGTTAAGCCTGACCTTGTTGCTTTCAGTATTCTGTTGTTCCAGTTCAACCCTGAGGAGATCATTCCTTGTCACCAGTCCGGCTTCAACTGCTGCAGAAACCGATTTGTGAAGCTCGGCAAGCTGGACCATGGCAGTGTCGATTGTCTTCTGCTTCTCTTTAAGTGAAACAATCTGCCAGTAATATTCCTCGGTCTTCGAGGTGATCTCATCCTCTGTAAGAGAGGCTTTCAGTGCGCTAACCTCACGACCGACGGCTGCCAGCTTGTTTCCATTATAGATCTGACCTCCTGCGAAAACAGGCTGAGTGGCAGAAACAAATCCTATTGTCCCTTCTTTCACCATCTCAACAGGGATGGAAAGAGGCATCCCGGCAAGAACAGCCGGATTGATCCCCAGGGCGCCAAGCAAGGGAGCCAGTATTGAAAGATCGACGCTCGAGTTTACCATGTATTCACTTGATCTGAACGTGGCTCCATTGGCCGATACTGATGGGAAATACTTTGTGAACAGCTCTTTTTTTGTCTGATCTGCAATCTGTTGATCAAGCTGACTGTTTTTAAGCTCATAGCTGTTCTTCAGGGCCATGTCAATACATTGCTGCAAAGTATAAACCTGCGCTGCAGCTATAACCGGGATAAACAGGAAGAATATGATTAAAAGTCGTTTCATCATAATGTGATTTTGAATTTAATGGCATGACGGAACCCGCCTGGATGAAAATTTATTTCCATACATGTTTGTGTATTTGATACATGCGGGTTTCATTTTTTCGAATCATTGAGTTTCCAATACAGGACCGGCAGTATCGTGATTGTCATGAAAAGCAGAAATATCCCTCCGGCCAGTATCACAACACCGACAGGAGCCCAGAAGGAGCTTCCTGACATTATCAGTGGCACTACTCCTGTTGATGCAGCAGCAGAGGTGAGAAAGATCGGGATCATTCTTCGTTTCCCTGCGTCAAAACCGGCGTCCCTGGCCGACCAGCCTTCAACAACAAAGCGTTGCTCGGCATGCTGGAACATAAGAATCACGTTTCGGACAGTCAGACCGAAAAGCCCGATAAGCCCGAGGACTGATGTCAATCCTACTGTAAGATTTGATATCCTGAGCCCCAGAACTGCCCCAAACATGAACAGGAAAAGGGTGAAGAGCGACAGAAATGTAAGACCGAATTTCCCGAATGTGAACAGGAGGAAGAAGAATATCACCAGAAATGCAGCTATTACGGCATAAATTACCGGTGTAAGGTTTTCTTTGTTGTATTCCGGTTCACCCCCGACCTGGTATGATATTCCCTGAGGCAGGGCAGGAACAATCTCTTTTTCAATTTCATCCTGAATCGAGGAAAGGAGCTTTGTGGGTATTACATTTCTTTTTGTTTCGGCAACAACCGAGATGGTACGTTCTCCGTTGCGATGAACGATCCTGTTCTCGCTCCAGACAGGCATTACTTCGGCAATCTGGCGAAGAGGGACACTTACCGAAGGTATCAGGGTGGATATATATGTGTCGGAAATGTCTTCAAGTGATATTTGCTGCTTCTCTCCTCCGGTATCAAGCACCACCGGTATAATCTCATTGTCTTCAGTGATGGAACCCATTGAGAACTCACCCGTGGCAAGCATCAGGTTTGCGGCAGCAAGTGAACGGGTCACCCCGAGCCGTGATGAAGCCAGAGGATCGAGACTTACGTCGAGGACGGGAAGCTTCTCACCCCAGTCGGTACGTACATTGGTAAGTTCGGGCATGGATTGCATCTTTTCAACCAAAAGGCCGGCGCTATGTTTCAGATCCTCAATATCACTGCCGTAAAAACGGAATTCGAAGGAACTTACATGCTGAAAATCGATCTGCTTGAACTTAACATAGGCATTCTCAAAATAATGAGCATACTTGTCGGTGTAATCGTTCAGAACAGCTTCTGTCTCGACCGGCGATCCCGTATTGACAATAAACTGTGCATAATTGTCGGAAGGCATTTTTGGAGCATAGGAGATATGGAAACGCGGCGACGAAAGTCCGGTAAACTGAGTAATCGATACTACCCTTTCATCTTTGGAAAGAAGAATCCTCAGCGAATCAGCAATTTTTTCAGTGGCGGCAATGGGAGTCCCGTCGGGCAGACTTATCTCAACCGCAAACTGATCGCGCTCTGCTACCGGCATCATCCTGAATTTTATATAGGGGATCATCACGATCGCCAGGAGTATTGACAGCACTCCTGCCGAAATGGTAAGCCATGGGTGACGAAAATTCCATTCAAGAAGCTTTATATATACATCATGCACTTTTTCAGTAATCCTTTTTTTCCCGTGCTCATCCGCTTTAACAGCCGAAGGCTTGATAAGGGCTACCTCAAGGATCGGAACAAGTATCACTGCAAGCACAAGGGAAACCATAAGGTTTATTGTGAAGGTATAGGGGAAGAACTGGATGAATTCTGCAAACTGACCTGAGAAAAGGAGCAGAATTGGGTAGAAGATAAGGCAGATACATGTGGTTGCCAGGAACATGGGCATGAAATACTTCTTAGCGCTGTCGAGCGCTGCGTCCCATGGTTTCATCCCTGATTTCAGGTTGTACATGTATCCGTCTATTATTACAATGGAGTTGTCAACAGTCATTCCAAGCACCACCACAAGCGCCGCGAAGGTCACAGTGTTGAGGGGAATGCCGAATATGTACATCAGTCCGATGCTAATAAAGGTATTGAGCGGTATAACAATGGCTGCCACCAGAGCAGTGCGAATCGGGAAGAGCACCATCATAACCAGAATAACCACAAGTATGGCCATGAACAGGTCGCGAAGGAATGAAACGACCGATTCCCCGACAACTTCAGACTGGTCGATAATGGTTGATATTGTAACATCATCCGGCAGACTTGTCCTCCGGTAGTTGTCTATCACCTTGTTCACTTCCTTTCCGAATTTCACAATGTTGAAATGCTCGCGCATCTCAACAGAAAGTACAAGGCAGGGATCCCCGTTATAGCTTATATGATTTTTGCCGGCCGGATACTCCCTCACAACTTTTGCAATATCCCTGAGCCTTATCATATTGCCCTCGGGATCGCTGAATATTATCTGGTCTTCAACCTCCCTGATACTTTCGTATGCAGGTTTAATGTGAAGCGGAACACTGATCCCTTCGCTTTTTATGCTTCCGCCAGGGCCAAGCGATTGTGCGAAGAAACCCGCCATTAGTATTTTGTCATTTATGGCATAGGTTGAAAGTTTGTAAGGATCGGCATAAACTGTGATCTGTTCTTTCTGTTCACCGTAAAGCCTCACATTCGACACCGATTCAATACGGCGCAATCCATGGCTGATATCGGCGGCATATTCCTTCAGTTCTTTGTAAGAACGGTCTTCCGAGCTTATCGCTATCAGGATCGCAGAGGTATCGCCAAAATCATCCTGGGCAACCAGGGCTATAACCCCCCTGGGCAATTGTGCCTTGAGAAGAGTAAGCCCATGCTTTATCTTCGACCATACCTCATCGCTGTTCTTTACATTGTCCTCAAGCTCAACCATTGCATAGCAGATCCCGTTCCGCGAGGTTGTTGTTGTATAGTTTCTCTTTACTTCGGGATAGGTAAAAAGAAAATCCTCAATCGGTTCGGCCAGTTGCTTTTCAACCTCTTCGGATGTGGCTCCGGGAAATACACCGATAATTATTCCCTGACGTATTGTATATCCGGGAAATTCTGCCTTTGGCATGACAACTATGGCGATTATTCCCAGAATAACCAACAGCCCCGTTATAAGAAACACTATCGCGGGGTTTTTCATCGACAACCCTATAATATCGAATTTTCTCTTCATCTTACAGCAATTTTATCGCCTTCACTTATCTTGTGCATACCTTCTGTAACGATTACATCACCGGAAGAAAGCCCCTCTTTTATTTCAACCCCGTTGCCCCTTGCATTTCCGGTCTCAATGAAACGCCTGACAGCAACTCCGTTCTCATCACACCAGACGAACTTACGCCCGTCGGCCGAGGTCATTACCACCTCTATGGGTATCACGATCCCGGCCTCACCCCGGCCGGCATGAAGCTCTACACCGCATACCATTCCCGGAAGAAGGTTCTTACCCTGATTCGGAATGGTGACCGAAGCCTGGTAGGTGTGAGATATTGGGTTGGCTACAACATTTTTCTCTATTCTCTTTCCATTGAACTGTCTGCCGCCCAGAGCAGAAACAGTAATCACTGATTCGCACAAGGACGGAATACGAGAAATTTCATTTTCAGGGACGGAAAAGCTGATTTTCACGGAACTGATATCCGTCAGAGTGATCACGGCCTTCCCGATCACGGCATTTTCACCGGCTTCTGCCATCTTCCTCCCGACAACTCCGCTGATGGGAGCGTAAAGCAAACAGTCGTCAAGGTTCCTTTTTGCAATGTTGTAAGCGGATTGAGCCTGCTCAAGTTTTGATTCTATGTCGACCATCTGTACATCAGGAAGACTGCCTTTCTCGTGTATCGACTTCAGACGTTTATATGCATCCTCTGCCTGCTTTAATGATGATCCGGCAGCATCCATAACATTCTGCGCCGAAGAGGGATCGAGCTTTGCAACAAGCTGGCCTTTTGATACAAAGTCACCTTCCGACACAAGTATTCTCTCTATTGTTCCCAGTGATGAAAAACTCAGGGAAACAGAGGAAATACCCTCAACCACTCCTGAATAACTCAGGATACTCATATTGTCTGATTCCTGAACAGCTTCCGTTATTACATATTTCACAGAATCCTGTTCGGTCTGAACAGGATTGCCTGAACATGCCGTAATCATTATAAGGAACAGACCCGCTGCAGCCGTCAGAATACATCCTGTTGTCAATCGTTTCTTCATCTTACCGGTATTTTTTGTTTATCGCTGTAAAGGTCGGTCCTTTTGACAGTAATTAATAGTCCGAATCACCCATACAATTGTTCTGAAAGTCGAATATTTATTAAATTTGACAATAAAAAACAACAAAAATTATTCTTTACGTCGAAATATGAGAGCGAAGTCTGATGAGAAGAAGATAAAGAGTTTTTCACTCGAATCACTGGGAAAAATGTATTCTGTAGCCGGTGATAATGATCTGGCATATAAGGGTTGTTTCCTGGCTAAGCGTGATTCGGAGAGCCTTAAACAACTTGATTTCTTCAGGTACCCGTGCAGGATAAATGCTTATATAGCAATACTTTGCGTTAAAGGCAGGGTGAGAGTCATCCACAATTTGCAGAAGTACACCATAACCAGGAACTGTTTCTTCATAAGCATTCCCAACAGTATTATCCAGATTGAGTCGTGGGACGAGTTTGAACTTTATATAATAGCCATCGATGAGGATTACGCACGCGGAATGGCTTTCGACAACATCAAGCCTGTTGCTGTGCTGGTGGGGATAAAGAAGTTTCCGTTTGTGAGATTGAAACGTGATGAAGCCAGAAGCCTTACACGTACCTTTCACAGTATTACCGATGACATGCTTCTGTTCAGAGGAGAAGCATACGGAGATAAGATACTCAGCAGTTCGATCAACCTGGCTGCATATAAGTTTTTTTCGATAATCAGCAAATATCAGGAAAAGCCTTCCGGTGACATGGACAACGTCACCGGTCGTCAGCATGAACACTACGAGAGGTTCATGCAGCTGCTTGACAGGAATTTCAAAAATGAGCGGAAAATAGGATTTTATGCCTCTGAGCTGTGTATAACCCCTAAATATCTGAGTACTCTGGTTAAGAAGCTTAGCGGAAAGTCGGCTGCTGAATGGATAAATGGTCTGATTATAATGGAGGCCAAGCATCTCCTGAGGTATTCGGGAACAACCATACAGGAGGTCTCAGACTATTTGAATTTCCCGAACCAGTCGTTTTTTACCCAGTATTTCAGGAGGGAAACCGGAATTACACCAAGCCGGTACAGGAGGGAACCCTGATTGCAGTGGAAACAGGAGCCTGGTATTTCCACAAATCCTGGTATTTCAATCATCGAAAGAAGATTTCAGTATCTTAGCACAGATTTACTTATAAGCTTGAATAGCAGATGGTGGATTTTTTTGATCACTTGCTTCACGAATTTCAACTTCCGCTTCAGAATCCGGTGCTTATCTTTTCATTGATCCTGTTCATCATCCTTATTTCCCCTATCCTGCTTCGAAAACTTAATATCCCTGGGATTATAGGTCTGATAATTTCAGGCGTCATCATAGGTCCGTACGGACTTAATATCCTCGAAAAGAACTCCGCCACTGATCTCTTTTCTACTATCGGCCTTCTTTACATCATGTTTATTGCAGGTCTTGAGCTTGACCTTAATGAATTCAAGGCCAACCGGAATAAAAGCCTTTTATTCGGGCTGTTTACATTCATTTTTCCCCTGGCCATTGGCTATCCCGTATGTTACTATCTCCTGGGCTATGATTTCAATGCCAGTTTTCTGACTGCAAGCATGTTTGCCACACACACTCTCGTGGCATATCCAATAGTAAGCAAATTCGGTATTTCAAAAGACCAGGCAGTAGCGGTGACAGTGGGAGGGACCATCCTTACAGATACGGCGGTCCTTATTATACTGGCAGTTATTATGGGAAACAGCCAGGGGAACCTTGACCAGGAATTCTGGATCCGCCTGGGCGTTTCACTTGCTATTTTTATTGCAATCATGTTCCTGATCATTCCAAGGATAGCCAAATGGTTTTTCAGGAAACTCGAAAGTGAAAAACACTCACACTATATCTTTGTACTTTCAGTGGTGTTTTTAGCGGCTTTCCTTGCAGAAGTTGCAGGCGTGGAACCCATAATCGGCGCATTCATGGCAGGACTTGCCCTCAATAAACTGATCCCGCATTCTTCAGCACTGATGAACAGAATCGAGTTTATCGGCAATTCGCTGTTCATTCCTTTCTTCCTTATAAGCGTCGGGATGCTTGTTGATGTAAGCGTAATACTGAAAGGCCCTATGGCATTGATCATTGCCGGGACTCTTTCATTGGTGGCATTGCTTGGTAAATGGACAGCAGCATTCTTTACCCAGATTGCATTTAAGTATTCCGTCGCCCGGCGCCAGCTTATTTTTGGTCTTAGCGGCGCTCATGCCGCTGCAACTCTTGCAGTAATACTTGTGGGTTACAATGCCGGTATCCTCGATGAAAATATTCTTAACGGAACAATCATTCTGATCCTGATAACCTGCATTGTAGCATCTTTTGTAACAGAAAAGGCGGCAAAAAAAATAGTGGTCGAAACAGAAGAAGATGGTACTGACCCGGGAATGGCAAACGGAGCTCAGAATGAACATATATTGCTTCCAATAGCCAACCTTGAGAATATTGATAAGCTCCTTGAGTTTTCGATTTTTATAAAGGACAAGAAATCAGAAAACCCGATATCGATACTTACTGTAGTGTCAAATAATGATGAAGCGGAAATCAATATACTTAAGGCAAGAAAAAAGCTTGAGGAATTTGTAAAACAGGCTTCCGCAACCGAGACCAGGACAAATATAATTACAACAATCGATCACAACCCGGCAAGCGGCATAGCACGTATTTCGAGAGAAATCATGGCCGACATCATAGTGCTGGGATGGCCGCGGCGTACCGGATTGATTGATAAACTGATAGGTCAGAAAGTGGACAGCATTCTGGACAACACCGACAAATGTACCTTTATCTGTCATCTGAAAAAACCCCTTGTATTGCACAAAAGGATCGTTGTAACCGTTCCTCCCCTGGCTGAACATGAAAAGGGATTTGAATACTGGCTTTCCAAGATTGCAAAGCTTTCTCAGGAATTGAGCATTCCAATAAAGCTTTACTGCAATGAACCAACAGAAAAAGCCATCACCAGGGTTTTTAAAACCTCAAAACTGTCTGCTTCATTTTCCGTTAAGGCGTTCTCTGACTGGGAAGACTTCCTGATCCTAGCACGGCACATTCAGGAGGACGATCTGTTCGTCCTGGTCTCTGCCAGAAGGGGAGCCGCGTCTTATATTTCCGTACTCGAAAACCTGCCTGTCAAACTGGAAAAGCACTTCTCTCTTAACAGCAGGCTTGTGATATATCCTCAGCAGTTCAATCAGGATTCCGGGACTGAGCAATATGAGGACATAACTGCGGAACCTTTGAACATCGGAATTGAGACCATCCAGAAAATCGGAAGGGGGATAAGCAGCATTTTTAAAAAAGACGGTAATTGACAAAGAAAACAGGAGAGATCAGAGCCTTCTGACGGTAACATAACAGTTGTTGGGTATCATGCCGGAGAAAAAAACCTTTGTCAAAAAAATCAAAAGGCATATAACAATCAGGCTCCTTTGACTGTTAGATATTAAGACGGCAACAATATTACCGGAATCACAGGTTATGGCCATAAACAGTAAACTTAGTTAAATGGATCAGTTTCTTCTTTTGTTATTGGGATTGTTTCTCAGTCATGGAACAGGGGAAAACACCATGAGGGGAGGAGCTACTGATAATCCTTTAAATGACGGGCCGCACATATACCATGAAAAAGGAAGGCTTAAGGCAGAGTGGATTCAGAACAGCGTTTTCATGGAAGCTTTCATCGGTCCGGAAAACTTCAGCAAATTCAGCAAAAAATTTAATCTGGCATTCAGTTATGATGATCTGGCTGATGTATTCAATGCCAAACCCAATCATGAACAAAAGCATAAAAATGCTGACAGCATTGCCGTAATAAGCGATATTCATGGAAACTACCATGTTTATACCGGACTTCTGAAAAGCGCCGGAATTGTTGATGATGACCTGAACTGGAATTTCGGGGAAGGACATCTTGTTATTCTCGGTGATATGTTCGACAGAGGAGATATGGTGACAGAGGTGCTCTGGCACCTGTTCGGACTTGAAAAACAGGCTGAGAAAGCCGGGGGAAAAGTTCATGTCCTGCTTGGAAACCATGAATTCATGGCCCTCAGAAATGATCTGTGCTATGCCCATGCAAAATATTCGAGAACAGCATTATTTTCAAAGAAGGATTATGCTGATCACTTTTCAGAACAGACGGTTCTTGGCAAATGGCTTCGTCTGAAGCCGGTGGTGATTACAATTGATGATATAATGTTCGTCCATGCCGGCATTTCGGATGAAATGGTTCAAAGGAATATGAATGTCAGAAAAATAAACAGGATATTAACTGAAAAGGTAGTTGGTAAAAACCTGCACATGATCAATGAAGGGGAATCTGTAAAGTTGCTTCAGGGGAAAAACGGACCTCTTTGGTACAGAGGATATTTCCATGATCCACACTTTTGTTACAATACAATAGACTATATACTCGATTTTTACAGAATAAAACATATAGTGGTGGGACATACCCCAAATGCTGCAATCAATTTGCTATTTGATAATAAGGTTGTTGGCATAGATACCGGAATCTGTGATGGGAGGTCAGGTGAGATTCTTATTATCAAAAACGGTAACTTTTATCAGAGCCTCAGCACAGGCACAAGAAATAAATTGTAACTGTTTGTGCAATTTCTTAATTTTACCTTTTCAACTCCAACTAAATGGAACTCACCACAGTTTTACTGGATCATTCTCTGACCGGGATTATGATAAGGTTCTTCTTCAACCTGTTCATACTGTTTGTTCTGATCCGCCTCATATATTACAGATTTGAAAAGAAGGAAGAGTACGTTTTCTCTTTTTTTATGATAGGAATCATCATCTTTCTGCTGACCTCACTTCTGGGAACTGTCAATATTCAGCTTGGGATGGCCCTCGGACTCTTTGCAATTTTTGCAATCCTGCGCTTCAGAACAGTCAATTACACAGCCAAGGATATGACATACGTTTTTACGGTAATTGGTGTTTCTGTCGTCAATTCTCTCGCAAATATCCCGCCGCCTGTGCTTGGCGCCATCATTGTCAACTCAGTTATCCTGATAACAGCTCTTCTGCTTGAATTATTTCTGAAAAACAAAGCCCTTACTCAGGTAACAATACTTTACTACAGGATTCAACTGCTTGGCCCTGACCGCAGGAATGAACTTCTGAAGGACCTCTCCGGCTCCACCGGACTGAATGTTCAGAAGGTCAGGATCCGCAAGATCGATCTGGGTAAAAACAGCGCTGAACTGGAGGTTTTCTTTATGGAAAAGATTCCAATGAAAAAATCTCTTCCTGATGGCCACCCTGTTGCAGGCGAATAATTTTAACAAATGATCCCTTACATTAAAAGGTTCAGGATTGGTTTCGTATACCGGATAAATTTGAACATAAAATATTATGAGTAACGAAGGTAAAACCATTCACGATTTCGACTTTAATCTGATATGTGAATATTATTCAAGTGTTGAGCGCCAGGGACCCGGAAGTCCTGAAGCAACGCTTAAGGCCCTGAGTTTTATCGATGGTCTTACGACGGAATCGAGAATTGCAGATATCGGATGCGGAACCGGCGGCCAGACAATGGTACTGGCACAGAAAGCCCCGGGATCCATAACAGGCATAGATCTGTTTCCCATGTTTATCGACATTTTTAATTCCAATGCAGAAAAACATCACCTGGGGAACAGGGTAAAAGGTGTTGCCGGCTCTATGGATAACCTGCCTTTTCAGGATGAGGAGCTGGACCTGATCTGGTCGGAGGGAGCTATCTATAATATCGGCTTTGAGAAGGGGCTCCGGTACTGGAGCAAGTTCCTGAAACCGGGAGGTTATTTAGCTGTAACTGAAGCAGCCTGGTTTACTGAGAAAAGGCCGGAGGAGATAGAGAAGTTCTGGATGGATGCATACCCCGAAATTGATACTATTCCGGAGCAAACAGCCAGGATGCAGAATGCGGGATACATTCCGCTGGCTCATTTTATTCTTCCGGAATACTGCTGGACAGAGAATTTTTTTGCACCCCAGGTTAAAGCACAGGAAGAATTCCTGAGAAAGCATAAAGACGATCAGACAGTGATCGACTTTATTGAAAATGAAAGGCATGAAGCCGAACTGTACTCAAAATACAAGAGTTACTACGGCTATGTGTTCTATATAGGAAAGAAGATCTGAACCTGACACAGGTGAAGCTATCCGGGTCTGAGAGCCTGAAGGGCATTTCTGATCCTATTCATTGAAGCCTCCCTGTCGAAGGAGAAGGTTTTGTCTCTCCGGTTACAGATTTCGTAGAGCTGCAATGCTTTTTCAAGCAGGCCGGCTGAGTCCGGAGACTTACTGTTGAGTCCTAAATCCGACAGGGTAAGTGCCAGAAGTTCGATATTCTCAACATTGAATCCTTTGTGCCCGGCAAGATATTCATCGGTCTTCAATACATCCAGTGCCAGGAATTCATCAAGGTCGATGTATGCCTCTTCCAGCAGCATCTCTTTCAGAACCTCAGCCTGGTTGTCAACGGAAATCGCCAGTTCGTCAGTTCCTCCAAACAGCTTTTGGCGGATGGCCCTGATGACTGTTCCTATCTTTTCAATCTCCCGGAGGAGATAGTCCCTTAATTCCATTTAATATTATATTTTACCTCCACGGTAACATTCCCCTTCAGCATTGACCAGACCGGACAGTAAGTTTCTTCCGAAAGCTTTATTACCTTATCAACTTCGGCTTCATGAAGATTGTCGGCCTTTATGTCCATTTCCAGTACGATAAGTGAGAAGCCCGTCGGATGCTCCGGCTTTCTGTATCCATTCGATCTTATCTCAAACTCCCGGATGGTTTTTCCCATTCTCCTGAGGAAGGTAAGCACAGAGCTTCCCAGACATGACGACAGGCTCAGCAGTAATAGTTCAAGTGATGTATACCCCAGGTTATCGCCAAGAGGTGCGGTGTAGTCGATTGAAACAGGATTGTTCCCGTCGACCGTGCCGGTAAAATTCAGTTTGTCGTTAATAAGTTTTACAGTTGTTGTCAGTTCTTTTGATTTGTCCATGGCAAGCATATTGTTTAAGATTTATGTATAGGTTCAGCTTAAAGACCGGGAAGCTTAGTGATTGATGCGTAAATGGCACTAACATGAGTTATTATGGCGACGGTTGCTGCCGGCAAGGTTTCTGATAAGGCCCCTGAAAATAAAAGCATGGAAGGGAAGAACGCTGAACCAGTATAATCTGCCCCATAAGCCCAGAGGCCTGAAGGTCGCAGTCTGATGCAGAATACCCCTGTCGTCAATTATGAATTCGAGCCAGGCCTCTCCGGGTAGTTTCATTTCAGCAAACAGGAGAAGTCTTCTTTCTTCCCTGCTGGCGATCAGCACACGCCAGAAATCAAGGGCATCACCGGGGGATAGCTCATTTTGATTTTTCCTTCCTCTTCTTAATCCTACTCCTCCCCAGAGCTTGTCAACGAATCCCCTCAGCCCCCATAACCAGTTTCCATAATACCAGCCTTTTGTTCCTCCCAGAGACCAGATCCGGTCCAGCGTTGTGTCAATGTCTTTTACCTGCATTTCCCTCCTGTCAGAATAGCATCCATGGACAGGAACCTCAGCAAACTTTGAAATTTCTGCATCCAGAATACCCGAGGCGAAAGCATCTTTCCAGCTCGAATCAACCTGGTTCATTTCGATCTTTTCGAAGGCCTCCCTTATTGCATCTTCATATTTCATCGGTTTTATGGAAAGCAAAGCAGCCAGATCGTTTTCCCTGCAGATGACTTCAACCTTCATGCTGTCGACCAGGTTTTGGGCCAGTGAATATGAAGTGGATGTAATAAAATAGAGCCAGTAGGATGACAATTTGGGAGTCATTACCGGAACTGTCACGATCCGGCGCCTGAGACCCCTCACTTTTGCAAATCCCAGCAGCATCTGCCTGTAAGTCATGATATCGGGACCTCCTATGTCGTAACTAGCATTGAATGTACTTTCGTTGAGAAGGACTCCTGAAAGGAACTCAATCACATTTTTTATTGCAATGGGTTGTGAGCGGGTATTGAGCCACTTTGGGGCTACCATCACGGGCAGCTTCTCAACCAGGTCGCGTATGATCTCAAATGAAGCGCTTCCCGGGCCGATGATGATTCCAGCCCGGAGAGTTGTCAGTGAACAGGAACCGGTACCAAGTATGGTTTCAACATTTTTCCGGCTGGAGAGATGTTTTGACAGACTATCATCATTTACTATTCCGCTCAGATATATCACCTGCCTGGCCTTTGTCGCCCGGATACGATCCCTGAAATTCGCAGCAGATGTCTCTTCCAGCTTTTCGAAATCGCCCCGTGACGCTGACATTGAGTGGATAAGATAATAAGCTGCATCAATGTCGAAGGGGATATTGCTTAAAGTGGAGGGATCCAGAAAATCCGCTTCAATTACCGACAGAAGTCCGGATCTGTATTTCTCAGAACTGAACCTCGCCGCATCCCGGACGCAGCAAACAACTTCACAACCTTTGTCAAGAAGAACCGGCAGCAATCTCCGGGCAATATATCCGGTTGCGCCTGTAAGAAGTATCTTCATGAAGATGTTTTTTGTGAAGTTGCGAAAAATATTTTGGTTAATTTCAAGGAACTAAAAATTAACTACATGCGGATATTCAAACCGGAAGTCTTTCAGGGTAATTTCAAAAGGAAAAACTACTTTGAAGGCTGGTATTTTAAGCAGGTAACAGCAGATATGTTGCATACTGTTTCAGTTATCCCCGGAGTTTCGCTTGTAAAAAATGATCAGCATGCATTCATACAGATCATGGACGGATCAACAGGCACTACGGATTATGTCAGATATGATTTGAAAGACTTCCGATGGGAGAGGAGGGAATTTACCGTTGAAATTGGTTCATCAATGTTTTCAGCTAAAGGGATATCTCTTGATGTCAGGTCAGAAAATACAAATCTTGAGGGCAGGATTGATTTCGCGAATACAGTAAGATATCCTTCCGGCCTTTTGTCACCTGGAATTATGGGTTGGTATTCGTTCGTTCCGTTTATGGAATGCAATCATGGGGTGGTTTCAGTAAATCACGATCTGGCCGGCAGTGTATCATTAAACAGCAAGGTTATAAGTTTTGAAGGCGGCAAAGGCTACATTGAAAAGGACTGGGGTACCTCCTTCCCGGAAGCCTGGATATGGGTCCAGAGCAATAATTTCAGAAACCATGATACCTCATTCATGCTTTCAATTGCCAAGATCCCCTGGATGGGGAGATTCTTTGTCGGATTGATCTCATTCCTGTATCTCGATAACAGGTTCTATTTGTTCAGTACTTACAACAGGTCTGTCTTCTCAGATATTTCCAATAATAAGGAAACCCTTCAAATAAGTCTGCAGAACCTTACGCGAAGACTTAAGATCAGGGTAAACAAAAATTCCTTCTGCGATCTCCGGGCCCCGGTTTCAGGGGAGATGTCGGGAAGGATAAAGGAAAGCATTGATTCCGAAGTTCATCTTAAGCTGTATAATGAATCCGGCTTACTGCTTTATGAAGATACAGGCAACAATGTCGGTCTGGAAATAATGGACGGGATATTCAAATACATCTAAGAGCTGAAACCACCTAAGGTCCTTAGCTCCCCAGCTTCCCTTATTGCTTTGCTGATTCTTACTTTCTGCTATTTTGAACTGAGTTTGCCCGCTGCGGAATCCAACGCAGCTTTTATCTTGTCAATGGCGTCCGCCATGGCTTTCTCCTTGGTGCTGTTCCTTGCCGTGACCGTTACCGGCTGCAGATCCTTCATCCTTGCCTCGATACGGCATTGCATATCATCGGCGCCTGCTTTTCCTGCATTCTGATCGGACAGATGCACTTCAACGCGGGTAATTTTCCCGGCAAATCTTTTCAGAGCATGGTTGATCTTTTCTGAAACAAAGGCTTCCAGCTTTTCTGTAACCTGGATATTCTTGTCGGAGTTGAGTTGTATAATCATTTATAACGTTTTTATAGTGCTGTAAAAATATTGTGCCCGAAAATTAAAACAATTAATCTTCAGTTGCTATGAAAAATATAACTGATTGTTAATTCTCTTTCCCGGAAAACAATTTATTCACCGCTATTGTTCTGTCTGAGGTGTATATCTGTTACGTAATAAGCTACGTAGTCTATTACGTAATTATTTGCGTAGTCGCCTATGCAAAAAACTAAGATGCAGTTCAGAACAGAATCCTGAGCAGCCAGGCAATTATTCCCACGGGAGTGCTTGAAAACATGGGGTGTGGTCCCCTTTTGTATCCCTTGGATCTGTACTTTTCCACGAGAGGAAAATGTTTTGCATGGAAGAACCGGGATTTTACTTTAACATTCTGGTAAAAAACCATTGTAACGACACCGCCGGCAAGCAGAGTTAAGGCGGAAAGAAATAGCTTTATTATTAATCTTTTATCGTCCACCGGAACAAGGTAAAATACAATGATGGACAGAACGAAGAATACTACTTTGATAAGGAATCCTGTCCTGTGAAATAACTGCGCTTTCCTGCTTCGGGGGATGTGGATGTCAATAACACGGGACCTGATGGTTCCCAACGGACCGGGACCTCCGGAGATACCTGTATTCGCGTGCATTCCGAATGAGTATGGTTTGCCGTCGGCCAGGAGTCCGGGAATGAAAAAGCAATCAGGATTATTTATGAAATCCCTGCATGTGATAACGCCTTCATCAGTATTTTTAGAAGACATTGCTTTTGAAATTATTCAGGATCTATATTAATCCCAGGGTTTTATTTTCTTTTAATAACTCGATCGCCTCTTTAATCCTTTTATTGATGGTTTCCTCCCTTTTGGCTGAAGAGATCCAGTAAATATAAGGCCGCCTGTTTGACTTTGAAAGATTATTGAAATTCATAAGGGCCGGTTCATTTTCTGTCAGAGCTTTCAGGAAGCTTTCCGGAACCTGCAACTCCCTGTCCCTTATACTGGTCTTTTTGGCTTCTGTTTCCCATTTAATACTGCCGGTTTTTAACCAGACATCAATTTTTTGCAGTCCGGACTCTGTCATTAAGCCTTTTTCAATCAGAGAAATGACAAGCTTCTTGTTTACATCCGACCAGTTGGAGGTGTTGGTTCTTGGAGTGAATTTTCTTACATAACGTTCGTCGTCAATTCTTTTCAGGGTGCTGTCGATCCACCCGAAGCAAAGCGCTTCCTCCAGCGCCTCACTGTATTCTATGCACCCGGTCCCGGTGTGTTTTTTGTAATAGACCATCCAGATGCCGGGACTTTTCTTATGATTTTTCCCCAGCCATTTCCGGAAGGATGCCCGGTTCTCAAAAAATACTTGTTCAAGTTCTCTCATCAGTTTAAATGTTCCTTGTTGCTGGTTGCTGGTTATGGGGTGTACGGCATGCGGTACGCGGTGTGCGGTAAGAATACCGAATACCGGGTTGAGGGTTGCTGGTTAAGTCATCTCGTTTCTTCGTCCTTCAGGTCTCCTCGTCTTCTTAACGCCTCACGCCTTGGTCTGGTTGTCTTTGTGTCTGAAATCCCTGATCCCCTCCCATATAAGCAGAACAGTAATGAATCCGATCAAAATGAAAATCCCGGTCCTTGCCTTTGTATCACACAGAAGCAGGTAACTCAGGAATATCAGTGCAAGCCATTTGAAAATGTAAAAAAGCAGTTTTTTATTTTTCATTTTACATTTAAAAATAATACAGTTGAAGAAGGGTCAGACAAGGTGTATCAGGGTGTCGCAGCTTTCATCGCCCAACAGGAAGGCTTTTGTTATCTCAACATTGACTTTCTGTCCTAAAAGCATCCCGAACAATTCCTGCTGGAAGTTTTTACAGCAGAAGTGGCACAGTGATTTTGGCGGATTGGGGCAGTCTGCAAATGCACAGGCACATCCTTCCACTTTTTTGCCTGTCAGTTTCAGAACACTGCGATCCTCATTGAATTCAAGGCTTTCCCAGTATACTGATTTCTTTTCCACATTCACCCAGTCGAGGAAAGACTGTACATTGCCGGTGTATCTTCCGATCCATTTATCCATCTGGCGGGAATGAAAGCATTCATAACCCAGACGGTTGAAAACCTTTTCCCTGACCGGATCATCAAAGGATGTATCGATGAATTTCAGAATTTCCTGAACCTGTTTGGGGCTCATGTCAATTGCAGCACTCTTCTTTGAGGTTTGATCCTGGTCTGTGGTCTGCCCGGAAAATCCGGTATCAGGCAAGAGCGAAAAAAGACCGCAGACGCAGCTGCTTTTGATAAAGGTTAGTCTTTCCATATTGCAAGCTTTAATTGTAAAGTTAGTCGTAATTAGTCAAAATGGCAATGAGTCAGCATGATTTTGTCAGGGTTGCAGGTATTTCACAGCGTCATAAAGGAAGATCAGTGAGAAGATTAGCAAAGCGATCCCCAGTATCCTCATAAGGATCAGGTAAACCTTCTGATTGATGAATTGTTTTGTCCTGTCCACCAGAAAGGCAACTACGGCCTTCGATCCTATCAGAAAAACATAAAACAGGACCATGAAAAGTATTGAAGTCAGCAGATCTGTTTTGTAGGCCTTTAAAAGCAGAGGCGTTCCCACCGTTGTCCAGAACAAATATGGACTGGGGTTCAGAAAGTTGGCAATGATCCCTTTCTTCAATGATCCGGATTTAGAATCCCTTACTTCGAGATTCAACTCTTTGGATCTTAAAGATTCTACTCCCAGATATGCAAGAAATATGGCACCAACAAATGAAATGATCGCCAGAAATATGCCGAATCGGGAGAGTCTGCCCATAATCAGTACGGTAATCAGGATTATCGGAAGATCAGTTATCAGGGGAGATAGCGCCACTTTGATTCCTTCGGCCCGGTTATGCCTGATGGTTTGTGTCAGGACAAGAGTCAGCAAAGGTCCGGGTGAAAGTCCCGATGATAACCCCAGCAAGACACCGGCTGAAATGAACTGCCACATGATATCGGTTATTATCTGAATAAAATTAGCGAAAATGTAAACTTAAAAGATAAGACGGAGGATTGTTCTGCCGGTTTTGCCAGTTGTAACATTAGCACCGCACGCCGCATACCGCACACAACGTACCTTTTTCAAAATTCACGAATTTTTATCGTAAAACGATATCCCGGTTATCGTTTTACGACAAATATTTTACCTGAAACGATATGGTTTTTAGGATGGAAGACGGAAAAAGGATACCTGGCACATGAACCAGGAAGGAAGGGATGGGGGATAAGGTATGAGGACTTTGCTTATTTTATTTTACCCGGTTTGTACAAGAGCAACCCTGCTTTTTCAGTAATTGCCAGACAACCATACCGCATGGTTTCAAGAATTGGCTTTATTGCCTCATAGAACGACATGATTTTCTGCTCTTCGTCAATAATTTCTACAACAACCGGGACTTTATCCGTTACCTCCCAGAATTTGTAGGAGTGAATTACTGAACTGGCTCCAAACCCTAAAATGCCTTTAAGGACGGTTGCACCTGAAAGACCCATTGACTTGGCCTTGAAGACCAGTGTTTCAAACAGCAACTGATTTTCGGATTTGTCAGTCGAACTGATATAAATCCTAAGTATTGTGATCTGGCTGGTGTTTTCCATGTTATATGGCTTCAATTAAGTTTTTGCCTAAAAGAACAGATACTATTCCGAATACGAAGCTCATCCCAGCATAAAGAGAGAATTTCAATAACTCTTTATTCTGCAGCAGCATGTACGCATCATTTGAAAAAGACGAAAACGTAGTGAATCCCCCGCATATTCCGACTGTGAAAAAGAGACGCCATTCGGATGACATTATAAATCCTTTTTCAAAAATGCCAAGGAAAATCCCGATGAGAAAACATCCGGCGATATTGATAATCAGGGTTCCCCAGGGGAACACTGTATCAAAATTGAGCTGGAAATATTTTGATACAAGAAACCGGAGAATTGTACCTATGAAGCCGCCCAAACCTGCAAAAAGCATAGACCTGACCATAAAAAGCAAAATTAAAAATGATGGTAGAAGTCATCAGCTTAAGGAGCAGTTTAAGGCAGACTTCATTGCCTGAGTGCTCAAAAATAAAAATTTTATCTATTGAACTGAGATGAACGGAGCTTTAAATGTAACAGGGTTATTGTTTAATCCGTGTTTGTAGTTAATTGTCTCAATTGATCCCGGGACGATTTTGATAAGCACGAAAATGTCCTGCCATCCCGGAATACCATTCCAGTATTCGCGCTTCATTCTGACAAGCAGTTCCTTGTCGTCAATAACCGTTGCAGTTCCGTTAATGTTGACGTAGCCCTTTGCGTTGATATGATCGGCGAAATAAACACAGACTTTCGGATTGTTTTTGATCTCCCTGACTTTGCGGCTTTTTCTTGCGGTGGCAAACCAGATTACAAAGTCCTCCTTTACAGGAAATGGATTCATGGTCCGTATCTGAGGCTGCCCCAGGGAGTCAATGGTGACAAGCCCGCAATACGTTGTTTCATTGATTATCTCATGAGCAGCCAGGATAAGGGTATCCCTGTTTACCGGGGATTGTGCCTTTAAAACAGAAAAACCTGAACCGGATACACTAACAAGCAAAGCAATTGCAATTAAAATGAATGGTTTCTTCATGGCTGTAGAATTAAATTTGAATATCATTACCAAGACCCCCGGAGAAGGATTTACCCTATTGAAAAAACATAAAGATTTTCTGACCATAGCCTGCTGCCTGTGAAACACTGGCGTGCGGTACGCGGCGTGCGGTATGCGGTACGCGGCGTGCGGTACGCGGTATGCGGGAACCGGGTACCGAATATCGTTCCTTACTGCCGTCTGCCAACTGCCAACTTGTTGCCAGCTACCGGTCTTATTTCAGGGTTACTTTGTATTCTGCAATTTTTCTGAAATCTTCCAGTTTGGGTTTGCTGTCAATTTCAAGAGTCAAGGGTATTAATTTGCCGATTGGTTTATTTTGTAAAAAGGAAGATTTTATTTTGTCATCAATATCCAGACTTTTTATTCCGGCGCCGGTATTCTCAGTAAAGTAAAAACCTGTATTGAAGGCGTTTTCCCAGAGTGAAAGCCAGGCAACTGTCTTCTTCTTATGGGTTATTTTGCAAAGCCACGCTTTACCGTCATTGTACCAGCGCCATTCGTGCGAGAGCCCCATTTCCGAAAGGATTTTCAGAAGTTCTTCATATGTCTGGTAAAGTTGCTCACTTAAAATTTTCCTGAATAATCTGTCACCCGGTTCCTGTGCCTGATCACTGAGCAGCTGAGCTGGTTTCTTGGATTCCATTATGTACTGTAATAAAGGTTTAATTCTGATCTGACAAACGATTCGCTGCCTGTAAATATACAAAACAGAGTTTAGATAGCGACCTTAAATCTGCAGGCTTTTCCGCCGGATCTTAGCGATTCCAGCAGTTCCACCTGAACTGGTTTATGGGTGATAAGCCTTTGAAACATATAACCCACATATCCGACAGAGCATTGGCAGTAAGTCGGACTTAAGGTCTCCGGTTTATTTTCTATCAGGGGACAAAGGCAGTATCCGTCGGATATTTTCAAACCTTTGGGATTCCCGACATAATTGAAAAAAACCGTAGAACCCTCACGGAAGATGTTTTCTTTTCCCAGGTTTTTCTGCCATTCCGAGATAAGTTTATCAATTTCTTCGGTTGTTGCCGGTTTTTCATCGGTTAGTGCACCATAAGCTCCCGAAGCGCATGCAGCGCCATTCGACCGCATTAATTTTGTCCGTGTTTCTTCATCGAGCTGCTGATCAACTATCTCAAAGAATCGTTTTACCCAGGTCTGGGTAAATTCCATTTTTTCATTGCACGGTGTTTCATTTGGATTTTCAACTGGATTACCGGCAGGGATAAGCTTGTCCAGAATACCGGCTGGTCCCAGTCCCATTGCACAACCGCAGGCTAACCCGGGTGTAAGCAATGATTTGCAGAAATCAGATCTAAGCATGGATGGTTCGTTAGAAATTAATGTATGTTGTTTTAATTACAAACAATTTAAGAATGAGTTCTGGCTTTATAATGACCTTCAACGCCGACGGTAACCCTAATGAGAACAAAAGAAAAAGGAAGTCATTCTCTACCTGTGAGCAGCTGATTCATCCTTCTGAAATACAATACCGGTTTTATTTTCTCCTGGTAAGGTCGTCCTGTCAACCGATGAATATTTGAATTGAGTTAATCATCTACCTGCCGGCATGTTAACTAATTGATTATTTTATCATTTTCGAACTGAAAATAATCCGGCCATCATATCGTATCCGGGCGATCCCGGAAGAGGGTGCATAAAATCAATCGGGAGAGGTTTATCAACTTCATCCAGAAAAGGCGCGTCATCCACACCGGTTAAATTCAGCGTAACTTTACCTGTTTTTATCACACCGGTTTCGTTCATTTCAAATTTCTTTGGACTCAAACGCTCCTTATCTGCTAATCCCGTGTAATATTTATTGTTAACTATCAGGCAATTATGAATGGAGTATATGGTCTTATTGAAATCATTCTTTGCCCATACATAGCGGCAGTCAGAAACGATATTATTAGCAAATTCGAAATCCTTGTCCTGAGATGCCGTCCAGATTGCCTGCGAGGCGCCGTAAATTATAGAATTAGTCATGCCATTACCTGATTTCATTCCATCTCCTGAATCAAGGAAGAACACTACGGTATTTCTGGGTTTGTAGAAAATACAGTGATCGATTCTGACTCCGTTTCCACTGGCAATAACACCAGCCTGGATCTGGGAAATGTTTGCATCCCCGACAAACATGCATTGCTTTATCAGCAAACCGGTTCTCGTTTTATCCAGCCTTGCAATTGGGAAGTATCTGGCATGGGGATAAGAATATCCCTGAAACTTGAGCCCCCTGATTGTAACATGACTTTCATCAACCAGAAAACTGACAACAAAATTCTCATTTACAGGAATTTCTCCCTTTTGCGACACGTTAGCAATTACAGGCATTTTTTCAGGTGTCCATGATGGGTTATCAGGCAAAATGCCTGCTTCAATCAATACCTTTTTGTCAGTTATTGTTTTACCTGCTGAAACAGAAACATGACTGTCGAGCACATACATGCCAGGATTTATTCTTATAGTACAGATATCCCCGTTTCTGAAAAGTTCAATTGCTTTTTTTATCGAATATACAGGGGATTCGATTGTCCCGGGATTATTGTCATCTCCGGTTTTGCTATCAACATAAATAGCTTGCGATTGTACTGTAAAATGAGAAAGCATTGTCAATATTATAATATGGATACCCCTAATCATTATGAGCGATTTTTAAGTACTTTCTTTGCTTCATGTCTATTCGATAAAATCATTGAGACAATATTGAATACCATCGCAAGGATCCCGAGGAAGGCGGCCAGGTTGGATCTTGAAAATAAATGCCGGTAGTCTATGAAAAACAGACCTGCAATAATCAGGGCTGCTGAGATGCCAATGATAATAAGTCTGGGCTTCTTCATTAGCGGAATGTTTATAACAATAAAGTTATGAGAAATATCAATTGGTGATAAGACTCGTCATGAATTTGACCGCCGGTTATTCACATTGAACCGTTATCGCGGTTTCATTACCTGGTTTGAACCCGCTGTTGCGGTTTCTTTCACAGGGGTTATTCAAATCGAAGGGTAATCGGGGTTTGTTTATCAGGATTAAAAACGTTGTGAAGGATTATTTCACAGGGCTTAATTAAAACGCACGGCAGTCACGGGTTCCCCGACGACAACAGAGTTTCACAATATAGGATCCTGACAAAATTTTTTACGTTTGCAACTTTTGCAGTGCCTGCCAAGCCAAACTTCATCAAACTGATTCATAATAGATTCAACGATTTTTGCATCGTTTGTTATAAATCCGGCTTCGAAATTCCGGGTATCGGCACTTTTAATACCCAGTCCTGCACCGGTCAGATTTGCTGAACCTGAATAGGCAAATTTCCCGTCGATGATTATATGCTTGAAATGCACACGCGGGCATAACTGCCTTTCCATATTATCCCACAGCATGGGATACTTATCAAAACTAAGTCTGAAAACTGGTCCTGGTTCTTTTGCATGCAGCAGACGAATGGCGACTTTCTTTTTTAACAGACCATCAAGAACAGCCAGAAACGACTGAACAGATCCTTTATGGCGGACATGCAGGTCTTTTATGTCGGCAGTTCCGATCCAGACAAAGGAGGACGCCAGGGATATTGGTTCGATAGCCTGTTTATACAGCTGATCGTTGGTTATAAAAGTGATGCTCATCTTCAGTTTCCTGTTTGGCAAACCATTACAGAAATTTCCTGAGACAAACCAGTTAACCTGACCACCTTTGCACCCGCCGGATAATAAGTGATGAAATCAATCGGTTTGTCGTTCAGTACTGGTTTCAATGATAAGAAATTTCCATCAGAATTTTATTCCGGTTTTCAGAATGGTTATTTCAATGTACTTTCCCTGATATCTGCCTATCCCATAGCCCAATTCCAGTGCAGATACATATCCCTTTTCGTTTTCAAACCGCAGAGGAGCAATTTCAAGGCCAACTGAATTGACAATGTCAGCCGGCCTGCTGCCATCATCAAGCAGTATCTCCGTTCCGGATCCCCACAGGACTGAAGTGTTAACTAACAGAGCCGGAGACCAGGTTCCCTTCTTTTTGTATCCTGCAGAAAATTGTGCTGAAAATGCATTCCCGTTTATCCAGTAAATATTCAAATCAGCCTGGGCTAAAAGGTTCTCATGGAAGGTGATTCCAAGTCCGGCTCCAATCCCTGCTCCGGCCATTGTCATGTTGAGGGAGGAATAATACAGCCCGTTTTGTTGGAGATAGGAATTCCATGCAACAGTTTTTTGAGAATGGGCTGCTGATGTAATATAAAAGAGGACCGAAATGAGGACTATCCTTTTCATGGTTGTATTTCTGCTAAAAGTGCAACTGCAGCTGCAACAAGTTTTGTGTTATTACCCAGAAAGTCTTTATTCAGTGTTTCCGGTTTGTCAGAAATTTTATGATAATTGGGATTTCTGTAATTTGCCCCATCGGTAAAAAAAATAGCAGGGATCCCTTTATACCACATTAATCCATGATCGCTCCGCATAAAGACCGACGACATGAAATATGTCCCGTCTCCCGGGGCGATTACACCGACTGATTTGCTTATTGAGGCCGTATGGTCGAGACTGATGATGCTCTGAATGGCATCAGATGAGTTACGGTTTCCGACAACAAAAATGAAATCCCCGGTATCAGGAGTTGTAACTCCGAATATATCTTTCTGGCTGTCAGGTTCGGCTGACGAATAACCGATCAGATCCATCACTATTGCGCAGCTTACATCACTGGCATATCCTGCTTCAATATACCTTGTGCTTCCCACAGAACCTAATTCTTCGAGATCAAAAGCTGCGAAACGGATGGTTCTTGCAAAAGAAAAACTTCTCGCCGCTCTTGCAATTTCAAGCATGGCGGCAACAGCCGATGTATTATCGTCAGCACCTCCGTAAAAGGCGTCCAGATGGCAGGCTACCAGAACAACTTCTTCGGGGAACAGAGCGCCTTTTTGTTCAGCGACCACATTGTATGCAATATGAGGCTCATTTCCGAGCTGTATTGTGTCAGCCTTATACCCCATATCCGATAAGGCGCCGGCAACTGCTCCTACTACAGCAGAACGGGTCAGATGACCAGATGGAAACAGTTCCCCCGGCGGATATCCTTCATTACTTAACGGAGTGTCATTTATGTGGATATCATATAATTGTTCCACCCATTGGTAAACCCCGGATTTCTCAATCGAACCGGAGAAGGACAGGATACTTTCCTTATTTTCAATTATGGGCGCTTCTTTCGTACATGAAAAAAGCAGTCCGAGACCAATGAGAAAATATAGTGACTTGATTTTCATATGTCCGGATTTTAGAATGACGTGTTTAACCTTAGCAAAGTCGTTTGCAATCTTAACGTTTTGCCAAAACTCCTGTAATGGGTCCCGAAGTCAATTTCAAGTATGCTTATTTCCAGCCGCGGATTGATCTGGAAAGCCAGCAATTCAGAATGAGACGACAGGTAGAAAATTCCGGCGCTTCTGTCCATTGCCTCCCGGGTTTCTTTAAGCAGATTTGAATCGCTTTTAAAATATGCTCTTTTTGAGATACCATTTTCCAGACCGATTGATGGTTTCCATCTTCCGAATTTTTCCGTCAGAAGAAGCCTGCAAAAAGCTTCCGGAAGAACGGGATTGACACCTAATCTCAAGCCTGCCTGCCATTTAACCGGCCCTTTGATATATTTTCCGGCGTGTGCTTCAATTCCAAATGAATTGTTCAGACCATATCCGGATTGATAAATTATCATCCCAAAACCTGCAGAATATTCTAATCTGCGTTCGGCCGGAATGTTTTGGGAATATGAATTTTTTGCTGATGCCGATAAAATGCAAACAATCAATAAGAAAAGGCATCCCTTCGTCAGAGAATTTCTTTTTTTGTCTGTCATGATGGTATGTCTGATAGTTTATGTCTGTAGGTCAGCGGAGAATATGTGTTCCCTTACTTATTATCTGACAATTAATCAATGGCATATTTTTCAATGCCATTATTGCTTTGGAAGGATTCACAGGTTTTGGCTTACAGGCAGGAAGACAAAATGAATCCCGGTTTTTTACTTTTATGAAGAGACAAGTAAGCTTATCTGGTTATTGCCTGTCTGGCTGTAGGTTGCATCTGACCCATATGAATATCAAAAAGCTTCCCGTGGGTTTTGATAGCTTCAGCAGCGAGTTCATGATGAGGTAGATCAGTAACATCAACAAATCCGATGTTGTAGTTCTCCCCATCGAATCTTCCCGTTGAAGGCTGATCGAGCCATTGGAACCAGTGAGTTCCTACCACAGACGGATGAGCTGCTGCGTTCTCTACATAATAGCTGTAGGCGACACCTCTTTCTTTCTGATCAATTGTCTGAGCCAGTCCGGGCGCCAACCCTTTTCCCGGTGTCCCGAAATGGAATTCTCCTATAATTATTGGCAGGCCGGTAAGCTTATCAATTTTTTCAAGTGTCTCGTCAGCAATCCGGTAAGAATACACATTAAGGCTGAAAACATCGAATCCGATATCGGCTGAGGCTGATGTCAGTTCTTCAGGCGGATTTCCGCCAAACCTTAAACCCAGATTAAGATGATTGGGATCATATTTGTTTATGGCATTATTTATTATCCGGATGAATCTGGAATATGTTTCATACACAAATGCTTTTCTCATTGCAGGGGAATCATTTTTCCCCAGGTAATTTATTAATGCAGTTTGCATTGGTGTAACTTCACCCTTAAGAATAACTTCCGTCAGTTCATTTTCCCTGCCTGGCCAGGGCGGTTCATTCCCAACGAAATATCCTATAAGATATGGATCGTTTTTCAGCGGTTCGCATTGAATTTTGGCAAGTGAGTCAACAAAAAGCACATATTCAGGGTCATAAGGATCAGGCATTCCCATCGTAGCAGGATTGAAACCCCAGCTGCGAAGGTTTTTAACGTAAGCCTTTTTCCGGGAATTACAAAGAGTCTCATCTGACCAGTTAGCTATCGTATTAAAACCCCATCTGTCCATCCTGTCAACCGTTTTTTCCATCCACCTGGCAACCCAGTCGGCATCCCCATACCTCCTTGTAAGATTCCATGTATAGTAGGAATTCTTTTCTGACCTTTTTCCGGTACTTTTAATAAGCGGAGGTAATTCCTCGTATATATATTCCCGCCCTTCGACCCTTGCAAATTCAATTCCGGGATTGATACCGGTGCTTCCGACTGAATAGAATAAATATCCTTCGGGATCAACGAGCCACCATTTATCATTTATTTTTTCAGTTCTGAAAAAACCCGTTGCTCTTACTTTTTGCTTGAGGAAGCCTCCATATTCTGAAAATCCGGATTTTCCTGAGAGAGTATCCCTGTCATCGATTTCCCATGCTGCCTTTAATTCCTCAATTGAATTAAATATTCCATCCGGGTTCCCGGGTAACCATTGTCCATATTTATTAACCACAGGCAGAGGGCTAAGAATGGAATCCTGCGCAACAGATGTCAACTGAAGATTTTTAATTTCCAGGGAGGGTGAATTCAATGGTCTGTCCATTTCAAACCCGATTGAATCAATATTGCTGATAGATCCGACCCTTCCCGTAAAATTAATACACATTCCCGGCAAACCTGTTTTCCCAATGGCGGCCATATCATGCCCTATGACATTTCTTTTTTGAAAGTGCACAAGTGGTATCGAGGTTCTCACCCGGGTATTCTGGAAAGGCAGAATGGTTATTTTTCGTTCCCCCGTCTTGTCATACAGCACTAAGGAAAAGCGTTGAGGTGAAGTGGCATATATGTCGAAAGTCAGGAACTCAGATTCAGACCAGTCATTCGGCAACTCCGGGTTAAATTCCTCAATTGCCCATTTGTTCTTTGATGAATCATCAAAATTGACTACGACTGATGTTTTTTGCGAATCACAACTCAGAAACAGTATTAAGACTGCTCCCAATAACATTTTTTCTACCTTTAACGCTTTCATTCTACTAAACTTAATTATAGACCGGGTATAAGTTTTTTTACTATTGTTTCTATCCTGGTTCAATTTTAAGAACCTGCCTGTTTCCTGCACCGTCTGTTCCGGCTTCGACAGACTGCCCTGTTGTACCGGTTCCCGAATTTCAGCTTCGTAAAATCTTTTCCATCTTCCTGCCTTTTGCCAGCTCGTCAACCAGTTTATCCAGATATCTTACCTTCCGGGTCAGAGGATCCGGGATCTCCTCAACACGGTACCCGCAGATCATTCCGATGATGAGATGCGCATTGGGATTAAGGGATGCATTCTGAAAGAATGTTTCGAACGTTGCATTTCCCTTTATCATTTCCTGCAATTTTATTTCATCGAAGCCTGTCAGCCACCTGATTACCTGATGCAACTCTTCCCTGGTTCTGCCTTTTTTCTCCAGTTTTGCAATATACAGTGGATAAACAGAGGAAAAAGTCATTTTTGCTATTCGCTGATTTTGAGTTTCCATATTTCGATCTTGCTATTCCTTTCCATCCCACTCTCTGAAGAATCTGTCGAGGAACTGTTCCATGTACCGGTGCCGTTCAACGGCAATTCTCCTTGCAGTTTCCGTGTTCATCAGATCTTTCAGCAGAAGCAGCTTTTCATAAAAGTGATTGATTGTTGAACCGTTACAGTTTTTATACTCCTCAAACGAATTATGCCATTCCGGTCTGATATCAGGATTGAATATCTCCTGACCCCTGTGTCCGCCAAAGGCAAAAGTCCTGGCTATTCCTATAGCTCCTATGGCGTCAAGTCTGTCGGCATCCTGGACGATCATACCTTCAGGTGTGCTCATTTTTGCAGTTACCCCGGCTCCCTTAAATGATATTCCCTTTATTATGCCGCAAACATTAGAAATGATCTCTTCCCCGACTTTCAGGCCTTCAAGCCATTTTCTTGCAAGCCCCGGACCTGCTTCAAAATCGCCGTCATTGAATTTCCAGTCAGAAATGTCATGCAAAAGCGATGCAAGCTGAACTGTAAACAGATCTGCCTTTTCCTGTTTTACTATATGCACAGCCGTTTTCCTGACACGGTAAACATGCCACCAGTCGTGGCCTGAACCCTCGCCGGCCATTTTATTCTTTATGTATTTTTCTGTCTGGCTCAGAATTGCTTCTTCGTTCATAATGCAAATGAAAGAACCATTAATAATATTCTCAATACGTTCTGGCCGGAGAAATTATGCCGGCATGGAAACTAAACCCCGGCAAAGATGATCATGTAGTTATGTCCGCTTTCCTTTGCACATTTGGGGCAATAGGCATAATGAATATAATAATCCTTTGCCTTTTGTCCCTTCTCGCTCAGGTATTTTTCTGCTTCCTTTATGAATCGCGGAACACTGTTATACGGCCCGTCAAATACCATTGCAACAAATGTCCCTGATATCGTGGCATTGTCTGCTCCCTCGACTTCCCTGGTAACAGCATAATATATCTCTGATCTGAAAGCTGAAGGATCGCGGAAAAGTATAAGGGCTTCGGTTTTGTCGGGAATAGTTGCATTTGATTTCTGAGCCAAAGCGTGCAGTTTCGTCGTCTTCTTACCGATTGCAGGAGGAAAGGGGATGTGGAAAAAAGTAGCAAGCGACTCCTTTATGAACAGCTTGTTATCCCATACTATTGTCTTCTTGTCCCATTTTGCCGGATCAAACTCCGGACAGCATTCTTCATTCTGTTCTTTCATTCTTTTTTGTTTTTAGTTGGATGGATTAGTGGATTAAATTTTTACTGTTCCCAGCCGTTCTTAATACCGTGAGGAGCTAAATAGCCTATTGCTTCAATGCTGTGTATCTTCCCGCCGCTGATTTTGAAAACATGAGCAGCAGGAAGATCAAAAGGACCATAGTTGTTAGCTCTTTCAGTGATCCCCGGAACACCGGTGATCTTCATTATTTTCGGTTCCCCGTCGTGCACAAAAATAGAAAATGCAAAGACGAGCCCCAGTTCTTCATCCACTGCAAGAATACGGCGGCGATTGATATCGGTGATATAGCTCATAACACCAGTGCTTAGCTGGTCGCTGCACGTCATCCTCCTGAAAACGGAGAAGTCATCCACGGCAGCTTCTTCGGGAGTCTGGTTGTAATAAAAAGCAGATATAGTCCCATTTTCCCGCCGCTGACAGTCATCGGCGAAGGGAGCTATTGTCCCCTTGTCCTGAATAATGGCTTCATAGTATGAATCAGCTATTTTTATCATCTCTTCACGGGGACTCCTTTCTGATGGTTCCACCGTTTCGAGGAATTCAGGACGGAGTTTTTCCATATTGGGATTCAAAGGCAGGTCGCCCGAGTGAATTACAAGATGATCTATCTCAGTTATCCTGCTGCCCTCTGTTTTTAACCTTGCACCAAGAATGGTGGGCTTGTTGTTTTCGCCGATCACTCCCATGAATGCCACTTCTCCCGCGACCGGATCGGCAACAATTATCTTAAAGTCAGTGGGACCTCCGGTTGCTGTCTCCCAAAGACCTTTGCCAACTGGAATAACTTCAGTGTTTTCTACAAATTTCACATCAGGAGCAAGAGGCAAAGTGCCAGGATCATGCCCCTGGAGTGCGGCAAGATATTGTTCCATCAACGAAACCAGGCTCTCACGATCCTTTTTCTCAGAACATGATGAAAGGATACTGAAACAGGCAATAAGAACCACAACGGCAGGCAGAAATTTTTTTTTCATTTTGAAAGGAATTAATCGGTAGATAATATGATAATCTTAAAATTACTGTTTTGCCATAGCCTTGGATTTCAAGTCTCCGGGCATCTTTTCAATTGCATATCGCAATGCTGTACGGGGCATTGCTGCTTTGTTCCTTACCACATATTCAAATACTGCCTCCTGGTTTGATTCACTGGCAGCTTTCAGCATCCATCCATATCCTTTTTGAACCAGGTCATCCTTATCCTGAAGCAAAATGTCGGCGATTTCAAAAATCTCATTAAGGAATTTTCCCTTTCTGGCCGGAATGATCAATGATACTGCTGAAGCCCGGCGGGTCCATCTGTTATCCGACCGCGCCATGATTTTTAGCCTTTCAAGGTATTCCGGATACATTTCGATGAATTCACCCACTGTATGATTGCATAAGGTATCGCATGAAGCCCAGTTATTTACATAATCATTTATCCATCTTTCGAATATTTGAAAATCTTCAGGTTCGTATTTCCTGTGAAGGCGATAAGACCAGTCGCAGGCAATAAACGACTCTTCAAGAAAGCCCGATTTCCACAAAATTTCGCAGAGCTCAAATACTTCAGCTTTTGTCCTTAGATCAATCTGTTTATGATATTCCTTGCTGATCTTGTTTACAAGCGGAACCTTTATGCCATAGGACTTTATCTTTTCCCTGAAGAAATTCTGACTTGTCGTCCGGGTTTTTTCGTCAATGCTGTTTGTCAGAGCAATTCGAATTCTTTCTATAATATTTTCCATATCTGTTCTTTTCTCAAAGATACTGAATTGTATCAGGGGCTTTGATCATTTTTCCTGTAAAAGAATTAGCTTCCGGACAGGAGCCTGACAATAAGGTGTCACGTCGGATAAGGCTCCCTTCCATAACAGCTGACAGGTGTAAGTATCTGACGCTTTGTTGCAAATGGAATGCTCATAATTATAATAATGGTCTGGAACCTGGCCCGCGGATGGCACGGATGGAACCGCAACAATGGACTCCGGCCCGGGTTCCTCTACTGTCTTAAGCAGATCGGAAGGGTTAAATTCAGGACTACCATTGCCGGTAAAGTCAGTTATGAAAAGTGCCAAACCCCCGAATAAAAAACTTCCCCGGCAATATTGCATACCATGTGTTGAACACCGGAGTTCATTGAAATTCCAGATTATCTCCCGGCTTATTTGTTTAGATAATTGTCCAGGAATGCTTTTAAATCATCTGTACCTGCAGCAGCAACCATGGTTTCCATTGCAAATAGGCTAAACTCACTCTTTGATACAATCCCAACTAATTTGCCATCTTCGTCAACAACAGGCCCTCCACTCAAACCACCCATTTTTTCGGGGATTATAAGTTTCTTCATTAAATGATGGGTCCCTTTGGTTTTATAGAATTCAA
>ERZ1645192.430-NODE-430-length-34638-cov-43.608941_pt1 | contig 34638 bp, 33 predicted proteins | sample MGYA00575354_ERZ1645192 | MGnify/ENA primary metagenome ERZ1645192 (study PRJEB40844, sample SAMN11349763) | freshwater sediment metagenome | isolation source: river sediment | host: Sediment | place: India: Faizupur Khadar , New Delhi | collected 2017-02-21 ...
CTGTCCAAGCTGGGAGGCGACATGAGCGACTGCGCCCCGAACACATAGCCTTCCCTCCTGCTGCAGGCCGGGGGCCCCTAGGCGTCCCCGCCCGCCCCCGCGCCGGACTCTTCCCGGAAGACCTCCTCGAACTGCTTGAGGTCCGGCAGGTCCGCCAGGGAATCGAGCCCGAAGACCTCGAGGAACTTGGCCGTGGTGTAGTAGGTCAGGGGCTTGCCGCCCTTGATGTCGATGAGCTGGTGCTTGAGCAGGCTTTTGAGGGACGACGCGGAGTCGACCCCGCGGATGGAGTCGATGGTGCCCTTGGAGCAGGGCCCCTTGTACGCGATGACGGCCAGCGCCTCCAGCGCGGCCATGGTGAGCCGGGCGGGCGTGTGGAGGGCCCGCAGGTAAGGGGTGAACTCCTCCCGGGTGACGAAGAGGTATCCGGCAGCCGCCCGCTCGATGCGGAAGCTCCTGCCCGTCTCGAGATACAGCTTGTTGAGCTCGTCCACCAGCCCCTCGAGCTCTTCCTCGCCCGTCTCCGGGAGGGCCTTGAGGATGTCCCGGACCGGCAGCGCGCCGCTCCCCGAAAAGATGAGGGCCTCGACGATCTCCCTCCTGTTCATGGAACACCCCCCCCTGGCAAGATTCCGGGCCCCGTCAGCGCCCGGTGATGTAGATCATGGCGAAGAGCCTGCTCTGGATGATGCGCGCCAGCGACCTCTTCGAGAGCTCGAGCACGGCCAGGAAAGCGCCGATGAGCTCCGTGCGCCCCCTGGCGTCCGCCACCTCCAGGAGCGACACCCTCCCCTTGAGCTTGAGCAGGCCCTGGATCTTCTCGATCATGAGGGCGATGTTGAACCGGGTGAAGGTGACGTTCAGGACGTGCTTTCTCGTGCGGGCCCTGATGGAGCTGACGGCCTCGAGGAGCGCGCCGATGCCGAGGGAGGCGACGTCCCTTTCCTCCTGGGGCAGGCCCTTGGGGAACCGGTCGCGGTAGAGCATGGGCCGCGTGTTCAGGTCCTGGGAGGCCATGCGGATGGCCCGGTAGGCCTGGAGCATCTCCTTGAGCTCCCGGGCGGGGTTGATTTCCTCCCCGCCGTCCTCGCCCTTTGCCGAGGGCAGGAGCAGGCAGGACTTGAGCCAGATGAGGTACGAGGCCATCTCCAGGAACTCGCCGGCCAGGGAGACGTCGAGGGACCGGGCCTGCTCGACGTAGCGCAGGTACTGCTCGATGATGGGGCAGACCTCCAGGTTCTCGAGGGTGAAGCGGTTCTTCTCGATGAGATAGAGCAGGAGGTCGAGCGGGCCCTCGAAAGCGGGCAGGCGGAGCACGAAGGGGGCTTTTCCGGGATCGTTCACCATCGGCAGCATCGCGTTCTCCTATCCTGTGAGCTTCATGACCTTCCGGACCTGTTCCATGGTGACTTCCGATTCCTCTGCCGCCCTCTTCCCGCCCTGGGCGAGCACGTCGTCCACCAGCGAGGCATGGGCCCTGTAGTAGTCGATCTTTTCCCAGATGGGCGAAAACTCCTTCACGAGGTTTCCCAGCAGGATCTTTTTGCAGTCCACGCAGCCCAGGCCCGCGCTGCGGCACCCGGCCTGGATCTCCCCCCTCGCACCATCGTCCGTGAAGTACTCGTGCAGGGGGTAGAGGTTGCAGTCCCCGGGCTCGCCCGGGTCCTTGCGCCTGACCCTTTTCACGTCGGTGAGCATCTGCATGACCTTGCCCTTGAGGCTCTCCCCGGTCTCGTAGATGAAAATGGCGTTGCCGTAGGACTTCGACATCTTCCGGCCGTCGATCCCCAGGACCCTCGCCGCCTCGGTGAGGATCTCTTTGGGCTCCCTGAGGGTGTTCTCGCCGTAGATGAAGTTGAACCTCCGGACGATCTCCCGGGTGAGCTCCAGGTGGGGGAGCTGGTCTTCGCCTATGGGCACCCGGTCCCCGTGGTACATGACAATGTCCGCCGCCTGGAGCACGGGATAGCCCAGGAAGCCCAGGGTGCTCAGGTCCTTCTCCTTGAGCTCCTCCTTCATCTCCTTGTAGGTGGGGTTCCTCTCCAGCCACGAGATGGGGGTGATCATGGACAGGAGGAGAAAGAGCTCGGCGTGGCTCTTGATGTCCGACTGCCGGAAGAGCACGGACCGCTCCGGGTCGAGGCCCACGCTCAGCCAGGTCATGACCATGTCCCGGGTGCTCCGGGTGATGACCGAGGGGTCCCGGTACTCGGTGGTCAGCGCGTGCCAGTCGGCGGCGAAGTAGAAGCACTGGTACTCCTCCTGGAGCTCCACCCAGTTCCTGAGCACGCCCAGGTAGTGGCCGACGTGGAGGTCGCCGGTGGGCCTGATTCCCGATACGATGCGTTTCCTTTCCATGCCGCTCCTCGCTATATTCTCATCAGCAGGCCGGTGATGAAATCGATGATGGGGAAGATGACCACGTTCACCGTCCTGGTGAAGACCAGCACCAGGAGGATGATGAACCCGTAGGGCTCGATCCTCGAGTACGACATCGCCATCTCGGGGGGCAGGAGGCCCTGGAGGATGTGACTGCCGTCCAGGGGCGGGATGGGGATGAGGTTGAACACGGCCAGGCCCACGTTGATGACGATCATGAACTGCAGCATGATGGCCAGGGGGTACAGAAACGACGACTGTGCAATGGGCGGCACCATCCTGGAGATCACCGCGAAGACGACGGCGAGCAGGAGGTTCGAGGCCGGCCCCGCCAGGGACACCCACATCATGTCCTGCCTCGGGTTCTTGAAATACCGGGGGTCCACGGGCACCGGCTTGGCCCAGCCGATCATGCGCGTCACCACGAGCACCAGCAGGCCCACCGGGTCGATGTGGCTTATGGGGTTCAAGGTGAGCCTCCCCGCGTTTCTGGCAGTGGGGTCGCCCAGCCTGAAGGCCGCGTATCCGTGGCTGACCTCGTGGAAGGTGATGGAAAAGAGCACCGGCACCGCGAGGAGCGCTATCTCCTGAATATACGAGCTGATCATGGTGGCCTTATACCGTATCGAGCCGGCGGTGTCAAAAATTTACCGCAGGGGAAAGGGGGGCTTTCGCCGCCTTTCCCGGCCGCCCGGCGCACGGCCCGCCGCCTTCCCCTCCGGGGACGCACAGGCATTCCCGGATTGTCATTTTAGTGATCGTCTTTTGCACCCTTTTCTTCACCGTGCCGAAGGGGCACCCTCAACCTTCCTGCCACCGGGCCTTCCCCGGCTTCACGAACAGGAGCATCACCGAAGCGGCCAGCGCCAGGCCCGCGCCCATGAGGAACGCGGCCCCGTCCCCGTAGCCCTGCCACACGAGGCCGAAGGCCACCGACGCAGGCAGGGCGGTGACGCTCACGGCGAGGCTGTAGGCCCCGTATGCGCTCCCGCGGACGCGTGCGGGCATGAGGTCGGCCACGAAGGCCTTCTCGACCCCCTCGCACAGGCCGAAGTACAGGCCGTAGGCAAAGAACAGCGCCCAGATGGCTTCTGTCGTCCCCGCCCGGGCGAACCCCGCGTAGACCAGGGCGTAGGTGAGCCAGCCCAGCATGATCACCGGCTTCCTGCCCAGCCTGTCCGAGAGGTACCCGCCGGGCATGGAGAAGACGGCCTTGGAGAAGTGGAGCATGGCCCACAGCACGGGCAGCATGGCCACGCCCACGCCCGCTTCCCGGGCCTTCAGCAGGAGGAACGCGTCCGTGGAGTTGCCCAGCGTGAACACCCCCACCGTGGCCAGGTACCACAGGAACCCGGGCTTCGCCACGGAGGCAAGCGATATCCCCTGCCCCTCCCCGGTCCCGGCGAGGGGCCTTTCCTTCACGAGGAAAAAGGCCAGGATCATCGTGATCACCCCGGGGATGACGGCGAGCAGGAAGATGCCCCGGAGGGAAAACCCCCCGTACAGGAGTGCCGCGGCGATGAGCGGGCCGGCCAGGGCCCCCGTGTGGTCCATGGCGCGCTGGAACCCGAAGGCGAGCCCCAGGTGCTCCTTTTCCACCGACTCCGCCAGGAGCGCGTCCCGGGGAGCGCTCCTGATCCCCTTGCCCACCCGGTCGGCGAACCGGATGAGAAGCACCTGGTGCCAGCTCGTGGCCAGCCCGATGAGGGGGCGCACCGCGTTGGCGACGCCGTAGCCGAAGGCGAACAGGGGCTTGCGCCGCCGCAGCCGGTCGGAATAGAGCCCGGAAAGATACTTGAGGAGGGACACGGTGGTCTCGGCGACCCCCTCGATGACCCCGACGGCGGCCGCACCGGCGTGGAGGACGCCCGTGAGGAAGACCGGCAGCAGGGGGTAGATCATCTCGCTCGCCACGTCGTTCATGAGGCTGATGAGCCCCATGCCCAGGACGTTCCTCTTGCCCCAGCGGTCGGCCATGACCTTTTTCCAGGCGCCCCTCATGCCCCTGTAAGAGCATGATGCCCCGGCCCCTGTCCAGAGGAAATGCAGGCGCAGGCCTTCTGGCCCGGGCCCCGGCCCGCTCCCCCGCTCCCGGATTGCACCTTGACGGGGCGCCGGCCCATGGTATAAAAATATTGTCGCTGTTTACGTGGGGTGGTTCGCTCGAGAGCCTGAGATCATACCCATTGAACCTGATCTGGGTAATGCCAGCGAAGGGAGAATATGCACCTCATGGCCGTCTCCTTTTCCTGGAGGCGTTTTTTCTTCCCCCGAGCCCCCCGAAGGAGAACCACGGTGGATCGCCAGGTCATGCGGATCGTCGACGCGAACCTCAACCGCCTCACCGAAGGGCTGCGGGTCGTGGAGGACGTGCTCCGGTACGCCCGTGACGACGCCCCCCTGCAGCAGCGGCTCAAGGGCATGAGGCACCGCGCCTCGTCCGCGGTGCCCGCGGGCGCCCTCGTCATGTCCCGGGACGCAGCCGGCGACGTGGGCTTCGGGGCCCGGGGCGCGCTCGAGAACCGCAGGGGCTCGCTCGAAGACGTTCTCAGGGCGAACCTGAAACGGGCCCAGGAGGCGTGCCGGGTCCTCGAGGAGGTCCTCAAGATCGAGAGCCCCGGGGCGGCGCTCGTCATGAAGGAGATCCGGTACGAGAGCTACGGGCTCGAGAAGGAACTGGAGCTCCGGGAGCGGAGAAGACCGCCGGCGGGGCTCTTCCTTCTGATGCGCCACCCCGGTGACGCGTGCGAAGAGCTGGCCGGGGAAGCGGTGGCGGCAAAGGTCCCCGCCGTGGTGCTCGGGTGCCCGGGGTCGGACGCCCGCCTCTTTTACGAGCTCGCCCGCTCCATCCGGGAGATCACCCGGGGAAGCCCCACCAGGCTCCTGGTGGAAGACCGGGTGGACGTCGCCCTCGCCGCGGGGGCGGACGGCATTCACCTCGGAGCATGCAGCCTGCCCCCGAAGGAGGCCCGGGCCCTCGCGGGCGACTTCGTCCTTTTGGGCCTTGCGGCGGACACGCTCGAAGAGGTGGAGCGGGCGCAGGGCGAGCCCGTCGACTACCTCGTGTTCAAACCGGCGTCGCCCGGCCCTTCCGGGGCGGAGGCGATCCGGCAGGCGGCCGGGCTCTCGAGGCTCCCGGTGGTGGCCAGCTGCGAAATGAACGCCGCGGCCCTTCCCTCCCTCGCCGGGACCCCCCTCCAGGGCGTGGCCTGCACCCCCGGTGCGGGAAAGCTGAGCGAACTGCTCCAATCGACAGGAGAAATCATATGACGCAGAGAACAGAGGCCCTCAAAGGCACCATCACCCCGGAAATGGAGGAGGCGGCGCGCCACGAGGGGATCGACCCCGAGGTCGTCCGCGCGGGCGTGGCCCAGGGGACCATCGCCATCCCCAGAAACGCCGGCAAGTCACTCCCGCAGGTTCGGGGGGTGGGGAAAGGGATGAAGACCAAGATCAACGCGAACATCGGCTCGTCGCCCTACCACATGGACATGGCCGAGGAGGTGGAGAAGCTCCACGCGGCGGTGGACTCCGGCGCGGACGCGGTGATGGACCTCTCGCTGGGCTCCGAGATCATCGAGATCCGCCGGGAGATCATCCGCCAGTCGCCCGTGATGGTGGGCACGGTGCCCATCTACCAGACCGCCTTCGAGCTCAGCACGGCGCGCCGGGGGATCACGGACATGACCATCGACGACTTTTTGAAGACCGTCCGGAACCAGGCCGAGGAGGGCGTCGACTTCATGACCATCCACTCCGGCGTGACCCTGCAGTCCCTGGCAGCCCTCGAGGGGCAGGGCCGCATCCTCGACGTGGTGAGCCGGGGCGGGTCCTTCCTCGTGTCGTGGATGAAGAAGAACCACCGGCAGTCCCCCCTCTTCGAGTTCTACGACGAGATCCTCGACATCCTCGCGGCCCACGACGTGACCATCTCCCTGGGCGACGGCATGCGCCCCGGCGCCACGGCGGACGCCACGGACCGGGCCCAGATCACCGAGCTCGTCATCCTGGGCGAGCTCGCCCAGCGGGCCTGGGACAAGGGCGTGCAGGTGATCATCGAGGGCCCGGGCCACGTGCCCCTGCACATGGTGGAGGAAAACATCCGCCTCCAGAAGTCCCTGTGCCAGGGTGCCCCCTTCTACGTGCTCGGCCCCCTGGTCACGGACTGCGCGGCGGGCCACGACCACATCGCGGGCGCCATCGGCGGTGCGCTCGCGGCGTTCTTCGGCGCGGACTTCCTGTGCTACGTCACCCCGGCGGAGCACCTCAGGCTCCCCACGGTGGAGCACGTGGTCGAGGGCGTGATGGCCTCGAAGATCGCCGCCCACGCGGCGGACCTCGCCAAGGGCATGCAGTACGCCCGGGACCGGGAGGAGGCCATGGCCCGCGCCCGCAAGGCCCTGGACTGGGAGGCCCAGATGAGGAGCTGCCTCGACCCGGACAAGGCCCGGCGCCTGCGGGAGTCGAGCGAGATCGGCAGGGACGACGTGTGCACCATGTGCGGGGAGTTCTGCGCCATCAAGTGCCTGCAGGAAGTCCTCTGACCCCCCCGTCCCCCGCAGGCTCATGAGCGCCGCCACCTCAGCCCTCCCCGTCAGCTGGCCCGAGCTGTTTCCCGGCACCCTCGTCCGCCGCTACCGGCGCTTCCTGGCCGACGTGGAGCTGATGACCGGCGGGATGGTCACCGCCCACTGCCCCAACTCGGGCAGGATGCTCCAGTGCTCGGAACCGGGCAGGCCCGTGTACCTGTCCCTGTCGCAAAACCCCGCCCGGAAATGCGCCCACACCTGGGAGCTCATCGAAATGCCCTCGAGCCTGGTGGTGGTCAACACGCTGCGGGCGAACGCCCTGGCAAAGGCCGCCGCGACCCTGGGCCTCGTCCCGGAGCTCGCGGGCTACCCGGAGGTGAAAAGCGAGGTGGTCACCGCCCCGGGCACGCGGATCGACCTCATCCTTGAGGGCGGCGGACGGGCCCCGTGCATGGTGGAGGTCAAAAGCAGCACCTACGCGGTGGACGGGGTGGCCATGTTCCCCGACGCCGTGACCTCCCGGGGACTGAAGCATCTCGTGGAGCTCCAGGCAGGGCTCGCCCGGGGCATGCGCTCCGTCCTGCTCCTCCTGGTCCAGCGCATGGACGCACGGTCCTTCCGCCCCGCCGACGGCATCGACCCCCTCTGGGGCCGGGAGCTCAGGAAGGCCAGCGCCGCGGGTGTCGAGGTCCTCGCCTATGCGGCGCACGTCACGCTCGCGGGCATGACCGTGGCCGGGCGCCTTCCCCTCGACCTCTCCTGAAGGCCCGGAGCGCCGGTAAAACCCGTGGCCCTGAATCTTTCCGCCCCGGTTCTGCGCGCGCGGGGCCTTGACGATCATAGGCGCGGACCAGCGCATGGCGGTGCCCCCGGTTCCGCCCGCGCGAGGCCTTGACGATGAACGGCATCTCCGTCGACCTCCTCGAGTCCCCCGGTTCCGCCCGCGCGGGGCCTTGACTTTCATCCGGCCGCCGCTAATTCTTAATGGAAGAAAAGAAGCGCACGGAATTCCCCCATCACCTGTGGAACCCTTGCCGACCAAGGAATTCTCCTTCGGGCATCCCCGGACTTTTCAGCTCCCCGGCAGCTTCCCCCTCGAGGACTGCCGGGGCACGGTGAGGCCGGTGCATTGAAAAGGCGCCCCGGTGACCTTACTCAATGCGGGACGAAAGGATGAAAAAAATGGCCAGGAAATCAAATGCAAAGACCAAGGCGGCGACCGGCGGAGAGAAGAGCCCCAGCCTGTATCAGCCCGCGGCGCCGGGGGAGACGGGCGTCCTCGAGGTGCGGGAGCCGAAACCCGTGCCGCCGAACTTTTACTCGGACATCGTCCGGTCCCTGTTCGAAAAGAACAGGAAAAGGGTGTCCACCTACTACTGTCCCAGCATGAAGTGCCGGAAAACGTTCTGGGACGCTGCCGAGGGCTGCTCCTGCCCCTCCTGCGGGACCCTGGGGCTCATCAGCCAGTACCGGTTCCACAGCGTGTCGAACAGAACGGCCGACCGCAACATCGTGGGGTATGTCGACACGGCGGGCCGCCTCGTCTGCGGCAACTGCATCCTCAGGCACGGCGTGCAGAACGAGATAGGCCTCATCGTCTACGACGACACCGAGCCTTTCTGCCACGAGCACTGCGAATTGTGCAGGGAGCCCATGGGGCAACTTCACCGTTAGACAAGGGGCCTCTCTTTTAGTATAGAGAACGCCATCATGAGCGGGATGAGGATAAACAGGTTCATCGCTTCCACCGGGGAGATCTCCCGGAGAAAGGCCGACGAGCTCCTCCGGGAGGGCCGCGTGCGCATAAACGGCAGGCCCGCGGAGCTCGGGGACAGCATCGACCCGGGCGCAGACAGGGTCACGGTGGACGGGAAGCCCGTGAGTCCCCAGAGGCCTGCGTACCTCGCCATGTACAAGCCCAGAAACGTCGTGACCACCCTAAACGACCCCCGGGGCCGGCCCTGTGTCCGCGACCACATACCCCCGAAGTACGCGGGGGTCTTCCCCATCGGCAGGCTCGACTTCGACGCCGAGGGCCTGCTCCTCCTCACGAACGACGGCGCCCTGGCGCAGGTCCTCCACCACCCCTCCTTCAGCGTCCCCAAGGTCTACGTGGTGAAGGTCTCCCCCCGGGCGGAAGAGGCCCAGCTCCGGAAGATGCGGGAAGGGGTCCTGCTCGACGGGGCCATGACGCGCCCGGCTCAGGTGGAAGAAACGGGCGCCCGGTCCGGGGAAACCACCCTGAAGATCACGCTGAGGCAGGGGCTGAAAAACCAGATCAAGCGGATGGCACAGGCCGTGGGCCTCCAGGTGACCGCCATCAAGCGGATCTCCGTGGGCCCCGTGACCGTGGAGGGTCTCCGGCCGGGAGAGGTGAGGGAACTCAAGCCCCGGGAGATACAAATGCTTCATAAGACGTGAGAATGGCGTGAAAAAACTTGACTTGGATTCACAACCCCTTATAATTAATTATGTATACAATCCTCAGGGAGGGATAGATGAACAAATCTGAACTGATCGAAGAATTGTCGATGCGCATGGCCATTCATCCGAAAAAGGCCGAGGCCATGGTGAACACCATCCTGGGGTCCATGGTGGATGCCATGAAAGACAGCCGCCGCGTCGAGATCAGGGGGTTCGGCTCTTTCGTGATGAGGGACTACAAACCCTACATCGGCAGGAACCCCAAGAGCGGGGAAAAGATCCAGGTCAGGGAAAAGACCCTGCCCTTTTTCAAATCCGGCAAAGACATGAGAGACCGCGTCAACGAGGGCAGCAGGTAAGCACCGCCTGTTTCCCTTCGATTGTAATTTCTCGCCCATGAGCGTCCAGATATTGACGCATCATGGGTACTGTGTTATCCTGTCCCATACGGGTACCCATGAGCACATACAACATTCTCATTGTCGATGACGAAGGGCAGAACAGGGACTACCTCTCTGAGATCCTTTCCGAGGAAGACTACAACGTCAGCACGGCGTCCAACGGCCGGGACGCCATAGCCAGGCTTTCCCAGGACCTCTTCCACGTGGTGCTCACGGACCTGCAGATGCCCGAGGTCGACGGCCTGGGGGTCATCCGCCACCTCGTGGAGAACCACATCAACTGCATCGGCATCCTCTTCACGGGCTACGGGTCGGTGAAGACCGCGGTGGACGCCATGAAGCTCGGGGCCTTCGACTACATCACCAAGCCCTTCAAGGCCGACGAGATCAAGGTCGTGGTGAAGAAGGCCCTCGACCACCTGGCCCTCCAGGAGGAGAACACCTACCTCAAGCAGCAGCTCAAGGCCAAGTACAAGTTCGAGAACATCATCGGCTCGTCCGAGAAGATGCAGAAGGTCTTCAGCCTCATCGACAAGGTTTCCGGCACCGACTCCACCGTGCTGGTCCTGGGCGAGTCCGGGACGGGCAAGGAGCTCGTGGCGAAGGCCCTGCACTACAACTCCCCCCGGGCGCAGAACCCCTTCGTGCCCGTCAACTGCGGCGCCATCCCCGAGGAGCTGCTCGAGAGCGAGCTCTTCGGCCACGAGAAGGGCGCCTTCACCGGCGCGTTCCGCACCAGGATCGGCCGCTTCGAGCTGGCCAACGGCGGCAGCATCTTTCTGGACGAGATCTCCGAGATGAGCCCGAACCTCCAGGTCAAGCTCCTCAGGGTCATCCAGGAGCGCGAGTTCGAGCGGGTCGGCGGGGTCAAGTCCATCAGGACCGACGTGCGCATCATCGCCGCCACCAACCGCGATCTCGAAGAGGAGGTCGCCCAGGGCAGGTTCCGGGAAGACCTCTACTACCGGCTCAACGTCATTCCCCTCAACCTCCCGCCCCTGAGGGAGCGCAGGGACGACATCCCCCTGCTCGTAAAGCACTTCATGGGCAAATACGGCCGGGAGAAGAACAGCCGGATCACGGGCTTCTCGCGCAGGGCCATGAACCTGCTGGCGCATTACCGGTGGCCCGGGAACGTCCGCGAGCTCGAAAACCTCGTGGAGCGCGTGCTCGTCCTGTGCGACGGCACCGAGGTGGACACGGCGGACCTGCCCGAGCGGATCGCCGCCGGGACCCCCCGGACCTCGGAAGTGGTTCCCCTGATCGACCTGCCCGAAACGGGCATCGACCTCTCCACCGCGGTGAGCGAGTTCGAGAAGGCCATCATCATGCAGGCGCTCACCCGGAGCAACTGGGTGAAGAACCGCGCTGCCAAGCTCCTGCATGTCAATCGTACGACGCTCGTGGAGAAGATCAAGAAGCAGAATCTCCAGAAGCCCACGGAGATCAACCTGGACTAGCACCCCCTCCCGGGCCTTTGTTCCAGGCATTCCGCCCTGCCGCGCCCCCTCGCTTCCCACAGGGGAACACCCTGCTGGCACAGAAGTTGTATTCCTTCAGGGAGTGAAAAATACCAAACCCAAACCCATTCTTCCGAGGTGCCTGAAAGGGGCGCTGCTGGCCTGGGCGGCAATGAGCCTCACCGCCCCGCCCGCGGCCTCTGGCGCCTCCGTGCACGTGGGCGGCGCGCAGGGCCGCGCCCGGGTGGTCTTCAACCTCGACAAGCCCCTCAGGCCCGTGGTGACCCAGAACGACCAGGCGCTGATCGTCAATTTTCCGGACATGGTCGGGAACCCCGTGACCCTGCCGGAGTCGGGCGGGGTCGAGGCGATCCTCTTCGACGGCAAGGCGGCGAACATCACCCTCAAGGGGCCTTTCACCTACCGGGACACCTACACCGACAAACCCATGCGCTACACCCTGGACATCAAGCTCAACAAGGAGGCGGACCTGCCCTGCCCCATCGTGAACATCCAGACCAGCACCGGTCCCCGGGGCCTCACCGTGGACGTCTACCTGCACGAGGACCTGCGCCCCGAGGTGCGCTACGCGAAGAACCGCCGCCTCTTCCTCCTGTTCAAGGGCGGGGTGAACTGCGAAGGGCTCGAGGACCGGATCTCGAAGGTGCCCGGCCTGGCATACTCGGGCGCCACGAAGATACTGGGCGGGACGGCCCTGGCCATCAGCCTCGCGGGAGAGAAAGGCGACATGGAGGTCCGGACGCCGGACAGGAACAACAAGCTCACCCTGGAGATCTCCTCCGGGTCCACGCTCAGCCGCTCCGGCAGCTTTGCCGTGGCCCAGGGAGCCTATGACCGGGGCGACGTGGCCTCGGCCATCAGGATGCTCAAACCTTACAGCGGTTCCCTCGACGCCCGGGAAAGCATCCTCCTGGGCAGGGCCTACTGGAAGATCGCACACCCGTACTACCTGGGGGCCTATTCCCCGCTCGCCCTGAAATACATGAACAGCGGCATCCAGGCCATGGCGCCGGGGGTCGTGAGGGAAACCTTCCTCCTGGAGTACGCCCGCATGCTCCTGCGCTCGGCCCGGTACGCGGACGCCATGAAATACGTGAAGTTTCTCAAGGGGTCCTCTTCCCCGGACATCGCCGCGGAGGCCTGCCTCCTGGAGATCGACATCACGAACCGGAAAAAGCGGTACCAGGACGCTTTCGTGCAGGACCGGCAGATGCAGGGCGCTTTCCACGCCACGGGCATCCCGGCCCGCCTCGTCCCCTATTGCCGCGTCGTCCAGGGGGACACCCTCCTGGGGCTGAACGCACCCCAGAGGGCGCTCGACCTCTACCGGGAGGCACTGAACACCCGCCCCGGGCTCTTCGCCGATGACCCCGGCCTGTACGCGCGCATGGCGGAGGCCTCCTACAAGCTCGGTGACTACGCGTCCGCCCGGACCTGGCTCCTCCTGGCCGTGAACCTGAGCCCCCGGGAAGCCCGGCCAGACTACCTCGTCTCGCTGGGCGACTGCGCCTACCAGCTCGGGCAGAAGGACATGGCCATCGGCGTGCTCTCCCAGGTGGAGAACATGGCCGGACAGACCGAGAGCAACGTGGTGGCCAGGCTCAAGACCGCCCGGTTCATCCAGGAAAAGGACCTTTCCGAAAACAAGGGCAGGCTCTCGAGCAAGGGGTTCCGCCAGATCCTGCTCATCTACGAGGATCTCAAGAACACCCGGGAGTACCAGGAAGGCCCCCTCGGGGCCATCATCAAAATACGCATCGCCCAGCTCTACGCCCTCAAGGAGGACTGGAACAACGCCCTCGAATGGTACAAGCTGACCTGGACGGACACGAAGAAGGGCGACCCCGTCCACACCTACGCCCAGGCCGAAGCGGAGCGGTGCATCGTGGCCTATGCCACCCGCCTCGACGCCGCGGGCAAGCACGACCTGGTTTACGACATCTACGTCCAGTACCAGGACAGCTTCATGAAGGGGCTTGCGAACCCGGAGGCCGCCTTCCTCCTGGGCAAGGCCCTGACCCGGCTGGGCTACCTCGACCAGGCCAGGCCGCTGCTCCTGGTCTGCCTGGGCACGACCTCCCCCAGGACCGGGGACGCCCTGGCATGGCTCGCCGCGCTGGACTTCCAGCGGGGCGACTACAGCCGGGCGCTCCGGTGGAACGAGCGCTGCCTGCTGGAGCACCCCGACGGCGCCTGCGTGCCCAAGGCCCTCGCCCTGAAGGGGGAGCTCCTGTACTACACGAACCGCTTCGCCGAGGCCGTGCCCTGGCTCGAAAAGTCGGGCGGCGCAGGCGGCGAGCGGGCGCCCTTCGACCTTTTCCTCCTGGCCGATGCCCAGGGCAGGCTGGGGAACACGGCCCAGGAGGCCGCGGCCCTCGACCGGGTGATCGCCTCCGGGACCGCCTCGCCGGTCATGGAAAAGGCCCTGTACCTGAGGGCGAACCTGTACCAGGACGAGGGCAATCCAACCCAGGCCCGGGCGCTCTACCGGAGGCTCCTCGACACCTACCCCCGGAGCGCCTACCGCGAGTGGGCCCAGTACCACCTGGCCGAGGCCTGGGCAAAGGAGGGGAACGTCCCCGAGGCCACGCGGCTGCTCACCGCCCTGATCCAGGGGACCAGGGACGCCACGCTGCGCACCCTCGCGACAGGCGCGCTGGGCAGCATCTCCCTGGGCACCGACGTGGACGACTACACGAGGCTCCTGGGCCGGTTCGGAGGCAAGTAGCTCCATGGCCATCGCGATCCTCGACCCCGACAAATCCACCGTGACCGTCCTGGCGGACCTCCTCGACGAGATGGGGGAAACGCCCCAGCCCTTCACGGACAAGGACAAGTTCCTGGGCGCCATCAGCCCCACGGCCCACCGCATCGCCATCATCTCCGACGACTTCCTGGACGTCATCGAGGGCACCAAGCAGGTGTACCAGTCCATTGACATCGTGGCCACCGGGATGAACGGCTCGGAGGGGAGCATCCTGGCCGGGGCCTCCCACTACCTGAAGAAGCCCTTCCTGGCGGACGACTTCCGGCAGGTCATCCAGGCCCTGCTCCACGCCCCGGCCCCCCGGGGCCAGGCCTCCGCGTGGTCCTTCATCGCCTCCGACCCGGCCATGAAGAAGATCATCGGGGTCCTGAACAAGGTTGCCCCCACCCAGGCCCCGGTGTTCATCCAGGGCGAGTCGGGCACGGGCAAGGAGGTCATCGCCCGCTACATCCACCAGATGAGCAGGCGCGCAGGCGGACCCTACGTGGGGATCAACCTCGCCGCCATCCCCGACACCCTCCTGGAGAGCGAGCTCTTCGGCTACGAGAAGGGCGCCTTCACGGGTGCGTACGCCACGCGGGTGGGCAAGTTCGAGCTCGCGGGCGGGGGCACCATCCTCCTGGACGAGGTCACGGAGATCTCGGGGGGTCTGCAGGCCAAGCTCCTCAGGGTTCTGCAGGAGCGGCAGATCGACCGGGTGGGGTCGAAGGCACCCATCCCGGTGGACTTTCGCGTCGTCGCCACCACCAACCGTGACATCGAGAGCCACATCCGCGACGGGGCGTTCCGCCGCGACCTGTACTTCCGGCTGAACGTGATCCCCATAAAGGTCCCGCCGCTCAGATCCCGGCGGGAGGACATCGTCCCGCTGGCCTCCCACTTCATCGCCAAGATCGCCCACCGGGAGGGCATGGGGGAAAAATCGCTGACCCAGTCGGCAAAAGATGCCCTCATGGGCTATTCCTGGCCGGGCAACGTCCGGGAGCTCGAGAACGCCATCGAGCGCGCCATGATTCTCACCGACGGCCCCTCCATCACCGCGGACGCGGTGACCCCGGGCATGGAGGAGGGCGGAGAGGGCATCCAGCCGTCCTTCGGGGCAGGCACCACCATCCACGACATGGAGAAGGGCCTCATCATGTCCACCCTCCAGAGCGTGGACGGCAACCGCACCCGGGCTGCCACGCTCCTGGGCATCAGCATCCGCACCCTGCGCAACAAGCTCAACGAATATTCCGGCAATAGTCAATTTTCCGACGCCGACCGGGCCGAACCGGCCGGCGAAGAATAGCCCCGATCCTCATAAACAGCCCTTCTCCGCCCTTGGTATGAGTATTGCTAATTTCATCCCCAGGGGAGGAAGCCATGCCAGGAATATTCGGTCACGAGATATCGGAGCTCTCAAAGGTCATGAACTACCGCCTCTTCAGGCAGGGGGTCATTTCCAGCAACGTCGCGAACATCGACACCCCGGGGTACCGGGCGCGGGAGGCGACGTTCGAGGAGGAGCTGAACTCGCGCCTGCGGATGGAGACCACGGCGGGCGCGCACATCCCGTCGGCCGGGGAGAGCGGCATGGGCTTCAGGATCGCCGAGGACCCCTACTCCCGCATCGGCAACGACTCCAACACCGTGGACCTCGACCGGGAGATGATGAAGCTCAACCAGAACCAGATCCTCTACACCGCGTCCGCCCAGATCATCGAGCAGAAGCTTACGGCATTGAAGGACGCCATAAGGAGCATAAGATAATGGACCTGTTCACCGCCATGGACATCAGCGCGAGCGGGATGACCGCCCAGCGCACCCGGATGAACGTCATCTCCTCGAACATCGCGAACGCCCACACCACCAGGACGGACGAGGGCGGGCCCTACCGGCGCAGGGACGTGATCTTCCGGGAGAACCCCTTCGAGAACCAGCTCAGCGCCGTCACCGTGGAGGGGATCGTCAATGATCCGACACCCGGGAAGAAGGTCTATGACCCGAGCTCCCCGGACGCGGACGACCAGGGGTATGTCACGAACCCCAACGTGAACCTCATGGAGGAGATGGTGAACATGATCGGGGCGACCCAGGCCTTCGAGGCCAACACCACCGCGGTGAAGACCCAGAAGGACATGGCCCTCAAGGCCCTGCAGATAGGGAGGAACTGATGAGAATCGAGCTCACCGACATTCCGCGCCTGCAGATCGAGGGGAACGTGGGGGCCAGAGAAAAGAAGCCCGCCGTGTCCTTCCTCGACACCCTCACGGACGCCGTCGGCGCCGCCAACAGCCAGGCGGTCGAGGCGAACCGCTCGGCCCTCGCGCTGGCCCGGGGCGAAAACGGGAACATCCACGAGACCATGATCGCCATGCAGAAGGCGGACATCGACATCCGCCTCCTGGTCGCGGTCACCAACAAGCTGATCGACGCCTATAATCAGCTCAACCAACTGAGATGAGCATACAGGACAGCCTGAACACCATATCGGCCTGGTTCACGAGGACGAGCACCGGGGCAAAGCTCGTGTGGATGGTCGCCTTCGGCCTGACGGCCACGGCGCTGGTCTTCGGACTCATGTGGGCGTTCGAGCCCAAGTACCAGTACCTCTTCACGAACCTCGACGAGGGGGACGCCTCGCTCATCGTGCAGGACCTCAAGGAGAGCCGCATACCCTACAAGCTCACCAAGGGCGGCACGGGGGTCATGGTCCCGGAAAAGAACGTCTACGAGACCCGGCTGAGCCTCGCCTCCAAGGGCCTGCCCAAGGGCGGCTCCGGGGAGGGCTTCTCCCTGTTCGACCAGACCGGGTTCTCCACCTCCGAGTTCGTGCAGAAGATCAACTACCAGCGGGCGCTGCAGAACGAGCTGGCCAACACCATCATGGCCCTGGAGCAGGTGGACTACGCCCGGGTGCACATCGCGCTCCCCAAGGAGAGCGTGTTCGTGGAAGACGAGAAGCCCGCCAAGGCCTCCATCGTCATCAAGCCCAGGGCCGGCCAGGTCATTCCCCCGGGCCAGGTGCAGGGCATCGTGTACCTGGTGGCAAAGAGCGTGCGCGGCCTCGACCCCGAGGACATCAGCATCGTGGACATCCGCGGCAAGGTGCTCTTCGAGGGCAGGAAGGACTCCGCGGCCGTGGCCCTGGCCAGCAACTACCTCGACATGAAGCACGCCACGGAGAGCTCGCTGCAGTCCCACGCCCAGGACCTCCTGGAAAAGATCCTCGGCCCGTCCGCGGCCGTGGTCAAGGTCAGCGCGGACATCGACATGGACATGGTCAAGAACGTGGAGGACAACTACGACCCCGAGGTCCACGTGGTCAGGAGCGAGGAGCTCAAGAACGCGGGCATGACGGGCGCCGGCGCCTCCGCCGGCCTCGCCGGGACCCAGTCGAACCTGCCCACCGGCAGGGGCGGCCCGAACGCCCTCCCCGAGGGCGGCGGCAGCGGCCAGAACGCCGTGGTCAGGAACTACGAGATCGGCAGGAACCAGGTGGAGCGCGTCCAGTCGCCGGGCAAGGTCACCCGCCTCACGGTGTCCGTGGTGGTTGACGGGACCTACACGACCGACGCCAAGGGCAACAAGGTTTTCGCGGCCCGGAAGGCGGACGAGCTCAAGCGCATCGAGGACGCGGTGAAGCAGAGCGTCGGCTTCAGCGCCGACCGCGAGGACCAGTTCTCCATCTCCTGCATGCCCTTTGCCCAGGAGGCCCCCGAGGTCATGGCCATGGCGGCGAAGGAGAAAAAGATGGACCTCGTCTACTCGCTCCTCAAGCCCGCGATCTTCCTCGTCTCCACGCTGCTCATCCTGCTCTTCGTGGTCAGGCCGCTCATCCGCTGGCTGGTGAACTCCTTCAAGGTCATCGACCGGGCGCCGGCGAGGAGGAGCTACCTCTCCACCGCCTCGGAGTCCCTGCCCGAGCTCGAGGCGGATGAAATCCCCCAGCTCGAGGCCATGGCCAAGGGCGACGAGATGAAGCACCTCGTGCAGGGCAAGCGCAAGGCCATCGAGAAGGTCTCGCGGGATGACATGAACACCGCCACCGCGGTGGTGAAGTCCTGGCTGCAGGAGAACGTCTGATGTCAAAGCTCAAGAAGCTCGATGGCCCCCAGAAGGCCGCCGTGTTCCTCATGGCCATGGGGGATGATTTCACCAGGAACGTGTTCAGGAACCTGAGCGAGTACGAGATCAAGCTTTTGGGCAAGCGCATGGCGAGCCTGGAGGACACCACCATCCCGGTGGACATGGTCCAGACCGTCATGGACGAGTTCGCCACGCTGAGCTCCCAGGTGAGCGGGGTGACGGGCAAGGGCATGGACTACCTCAAGGACGCCCTGGTGGCGGCCCTGGGCGCCGACAAGGCCAGGCCCATCATGGAGTCCATCTCGCTGGCCACGGACACGACGGCCTTTTCCTCCCTCAAAGGGATCGACCCGCTCATCCTCGTGGACTACCTCAAGGGCGAGCACCCCCAGACCATCGCGCTCGTTCTGGCCCACCTCGACTACGCCAAGGCGGCCCAGATCATCCGGGAGCTCCCGGAGAAGCTCCAGCCCGAGATCATCTTCCGCATGGCCAACCTGGGCATGGTGCCCGCGACCGTCATCGACGACCTCGACCAGGTCCTGCGCAAGGAGATCGAGGCCATGGGCTCCACCGAAAGCAAGAAGCTCGGCGGGGTCGAAACCGTGGCGGAGATCCTCAACCAGATGGACCACGGCACGGAGAACAACATCTTTTCCGCCCTCGAGGAGATGGACGCGGAGCTCGCCGAGGGCATCCGCCAGAAGATGTTCGTGTTCGAGGACATCTCCACCATCGACAACCGCGGCATCCAGACCATCCTCAAGGAGATCACCAACGAGGAGCTCGCCCTGGCCTTAAAGACCGCGAGCGAGAACATGAAGGGCCTCGTCCTGAGGAACATGTCGTCGCGCGCGGCCGAGATGCTCCAGGACGACATGGAGGCCATGGGCCCCGTGAAGCTCTCGGACGTGGAGAACGCCCAGCAGAGCATCGTGCGGGTGGTGAGGAAGCTCGAGGCGGGCGGCAAGATCGTCATCGGCGGGAAAGGCGGAGAGGATGTCCTCGTCTAAGATCCTCAAGGGAGACCAGGCGAAGTCCACCCCCTACTCCATCAGGGAGATGGAGCCTAAGGGGAGGAAGCCGAGCAGGAAAACCGAGCTCGCGGCGGACCCCGGGGCTGCGGACCGCACCGCCCGGCAGTCGAAGGAAGCGCTTGAGCTGGAGGCCTACGACCTGGGCCTGCAGAAGGGCCTGGAGGAGGGCCGGAAGATGGCCCTCAAGAAGGCCGAACCGCTCTTCGAGGCCCTGAACAGGGCCGCCGAGGAGATCGGGAACGCCCGGACCGCCCTTCTGGACAGGCACCGGGAGCAGATCCTCGAGGTCCTCATCCTCATCGCGGAAAAGGTCATCCACCGCCAGGTGCAGCTCTCCCCGGACATCATCATGGACACGGTCCGCGCGGCGAGCGCCCACCTCATGGAAACCGAGGAGATCCGCGTGCGGCTCCACCCCTCCGACTTCGAATACATCCGCGAGATCGAAGGCATCCTGGCGCAGAAGCTCACGAACCACCGGAGCGTGAACATCGTGGAGGACAGCTCCATGGGGCGCGGCGGGGTGGTCGTGGAGACCGAGTTCGGCGATATCGACGCCACCATCAGATCCCAGATCGAGCACCTGAAGGACGTGCTGTTCGACCATGCCTGAGTTCAGGAAATACATCTCGGCCATCAAGGAGATGGAGCCCATCCAGGTCCGGGGCAAGGTCACGAACATCGTGGGCCTGGTGGTGGAGGGCCACGGGCCGGGGAGCTCCATGGGCGGGATGTGCGAGATCTACCCCAAGGGGTCGAGCTGCTCCATCATGGCCGAGGTCGTGGGCTTCAGGGACAAGCGCGTGCTCCTCATGCCCCTGGGCAGCCTGGACGGCATCGGGCCGGGCAGCACCATCATCGCCCGGAAGGCCCAGCCGACGGTCAAGGTGGGAAGGGACCTCCTGGGCAGGGTGATCGACGGCATGGGCGAGCCCCTGGACGGCAAGGGCCCCATCGCCGCCGGGAAAGAAGCGCCCCTGCACGGCACCCCCATGAACCCCCTGAAGAAGAAGCGGATCTCAGAGCCCCTCGACCTGGGGATCGCCGCCGTCAACGGGGCGCTGACCATCGGCAAGGGCCAGCGCATCGCCATCATGGCGGGCTCCGGCGTGGGCAAGAGCGTGCTCCTGGGCATGATGGCACGCCACACCAAGGCCGACGTGAACGTCATCGCCCTCATCGGCGAGCGCGGCCGGGAGGTCAAGGAGTTCATCGAGCGCGACCTGGGGCCCGAGGGCCTGAAGCGCTCGGTGGTGGTGGCGGCGGTGTCCGACCAGCCGGCCCTCATCCGCATCCGGGGCGCCCATCTCGCCACCGCCATCGCGGAATACTTCCGGGACCAGGGCCTCGACGTGCTCCTCATGATGGACTCGGTCACCCGCTACGCCATGTCCATGCGGGAGATCGGCCTGGCCGTGGGCGAACCGCCCACCACCAAGGGCTACACCCCCTCGTGCTTCGCCCACATGCCCAGGCTCCTCGAGCGCGTCGGGAACTCGTCGAACAAGGGGAGCATCACCGGGCTCTACACGGTCCTCGTGGAAGGGGACGACATGAACGAGCCCGTGGCCGACACCGTCCGCTCCATCGTGGACGGGCACATCGTCCTGTCCCGGGACCTGGCGGCCAGGAACCACTACCCCGCCATCGACATCCTCAGGAGCGTGAGCAGGGTCATGGGCGACGTCGTGTCCCGCGAACACCTCAAGCTCGCCCGCAGGATGCTCGAATACAAGGCCGTCTACGAGGAGGCGCGGGACCTCATCAACATCGGGGCCTACGTCGCGGGGAACAACCCCCAGATCGACACCGCCGTCAGGTACATCGATGCCATCAACGCCTTCCTCAGGCAGGAGATCGACGAGAAGGTGGGCATCGACGAGACGCTGAACAGGATGCGCAGGATCCTGTCGAGCGCGGCGGCTTAAGGGGGCGGCATGGGCTACGTCTTCCGCTTCGAGACGCTCAAACGGGTGAGGAAGATCAGGGAGGACCTGGCCCTGCAGGAGTTCTCCGCGGCCCAGGAGCGCCTCCGGGACCTCGAGGGGCAAAAGGAGGAAAAGCTCGCCCGGAGGATGTCGTCCGTCCTCGCCCTCATGGAGCGGATGGAAACGGGCATCCCCGCCCGGGACGCCAGGACCTACACCCGCTACATCGCGCTCCTGGAGGACGAGGCCGAGAGGATCGGCACGCTCATCGAGGACGCGCGTGCGCGCCTGGACGGGAAGCGCGAAGCGCTGCTCAAGGCCAGACAGGAGCACAAGGCCATGGAGAGGCTCAGGGAGATTGACGTCGAACGGTACCAGGAACACCAGTCGAAGCTCGAGATGAACTTTATCGACGAGATCGCGATCATGCGACACGGGAGGAGACCATGACCCGGAAAATGAACCCCTCTGCACACACCGCCCAGGCCCCGGAGCAGGAACCGGGGCCCGGGGCGCCGCCGAAAAAGAGCAGGATGAGCCCCGGGAAGATCCTCCTGGTGGCGGTGGCGGCAAACTTCATGTTCATGGGCGCGTATCTCTCCCTGGGCTCCCTTTCGGCAGCCGAGGGAAAAGGCGCGCAGCCGGCCGCACCGGTCGTCGTCTCCCGGGAGCCCGTGCAGGACGCGAGAACCCAGCTCGACACGCTCAGGCAGCGCGAAGAGCTCCTGAGGGTTCGCCAGCGCGAGCTGCAGCTCCTGGAGAAGCGCATCGATGAAAAGATCAGGCGCCTCACCCTGCTCGAAACGAACGTCAAGGCGGAGATCGCCGCGTACCGGGGCATCAGCGACGAGCGCACCAAGCACCTCGTCAAGATCTACTCCTCCATGAAACCCAAGGCCGCGGCCACCCTCATGGACCAGATGGACATCGAGGTCGCCACCGAGGTCTTCCTGAGCATGAAGGGCGAGATCGCCGGCGGCATCCTCGCCTACATGGAGCCCGTCAAGGCGGCGGCCATCTCCAAGAGGCTCATGAGCTCCCGGAAGATGTCCACGTCGGCCGCGCCGCAGGCAGTCACCCCGGCAGCCCCGCAGGTGGGGACGGCTGAAAGCCCCGCAGCGGCGATGCCCATTGCCGCGACCCAGGTCGCAGCCGCGCCCGCGGTGAAATCGTCCCCGAAGGCGAAGGCACGGCCGAAGTCCTGGGTGAAGGCGAAACCCCGGACCCAGCCGGCACAGGCGGCGATAGCGGCCGCACCGCAGGCCGTGGTGCAGGGAGAAGCGCCCCAGGCAGCTGCCGCGCCCGCGCCCCGGGAAGAAGCCCCCCGGGCAGCGGTGACGCCGACGGTTTCCCCGGCCCCGCCCCAGGCCCCGCCGCAGCCTGCCCCCCAGGCATCGGCTGCGCAGGCAGGCTCGCCGGCCCTGGCCCAGACGGCCCCGGCCCCGGCCGAGCAGCAGTAGACAAAACCCCCGGCCCTGTCCTGCACGGGGTTCGGAGACTGTCCGCGCCCCTTCAGGGGTTCACGCGACCCGCCTTGCAGGGCCGGAAACCCGGGAGGCTCCAGCTGCCGACGAGCATGAACTGGTTGCGGGCGAGCCCCGCAGGGCCGGTACCCGGGGAGACGCCAGCCGGGGGGTTCCCGTCAGAGGATTCTCACCTGGTCGCCGAAAGGCAGCTCAGACTCGAAATCGGGGACATAGGTGCCGGTCGCATCCAGGCCCTGGGCGAAGATGGTGGTGAACCCCAGGTCGCACGCCCGCTCGACGACCGTCTCGTACTCCTCCTTCAGGAGCGGCCGCTTGAGCTCGGGGACCCCTCCCCGGTAGAAGGCGGGGTTGTACTGGGACATGATGCTCACGGGGATGTCGACGGAGAGCTCCGCCAGGAAGTGGAGCACGGCGAAAGGGTTCGAGAGCATGCCGGGCAGCACGAGGTGTCTCACCATGAGCCCGGAGACCGCCGCCCCGTTTCCGTCCAGCACGAGCCTGCCCGGGGATTCCCAGAGGTGGGAGACCGCTTCCCGCGCCCGGTCCCAGTAGTCCGGGACCCTGCTCAGGAGCCTGCCGGTCTCGTTGTCCCCGTACTTGAGGTCCATGAGAAAGAGTCCTGCATGGCCTTGCCACCTGTTCAAGCCCTCGACGGTCTCGTAGCCGCTCGAGTTGAGGATGACGGGGAGGCGAAGCCCGAGGGACCGGGCGCGCCCGAGGGCCTCGATGATGGACGGGGCGTAGTGGGTGGGGCTCACGAGGTTGATGTTCGAGCACCCGCGCTCCTGGAGGGCGAGCATGCACCCGGCGAGCCCGTCCGTGCTCACCGCCTCGCCCGCGCCTTCGTGGCTGATCTTCCGGTTCTGGCAGAAGGAGCACTGAAGCGGGCAGTGCGAAAAAAAGATCGCCCCCGACCCCTGCCCCTTCACCAGGGGCGGCTCCTCGCCCCGGTGGATCACGACGGCGCCCACCCTGAGTTCGCTGCCTGCGCCGCAGGCGCCCGCCTCGAAGCCCCGGTCCACCGGGCAGGCCCGGGGGCACAGCCCGCAGCGCGCCATCACTCCCCCTTCCCGAGCTCCTCGACAATGACCTTGCCGGCCTTGTCCCGGGGGATGGCCCCAACGAACTCCACCTTGCGGGGCGTCTTGTAGGGGGCGAGCATCCTGCGGGCGAGGCGCTTCACGTCGTTTTCCCCCAGGGCGGGGTCGTCCACGACCACGTAGGCCTTGATGATGGCGCCCCTCATGAGGTCCGGGACGCCCACGACGGCCGAGTCCTTCACCCCGGGGATGGAGTTGAGCACGTTCTCCACCTCCTTGTTGTACACGTTGAAGCCCGAGGTGATGATCATCTCCTTCTTGTAGCCCGTGATGAAGATGTAGCCGTCCTCGTCCATGTACCCGAGGTCGCCCGTGTAGAGCCAGCCGTCCCTGACGATCTCCCGGGTCTCTTTTTCCTTCTTGTAATAGCCCTTCATGATGTTCGGGCCCCTGAAGATGATCTCGCCCTTCTCGCCGGGCCCGAGCACCCGGCCCTCGTCGTCCACGATGCGCGCCTCCACCCCGGGCACGGTGGGGCCGATGGACATGGGCTTGAGGGGGTCGCGGTAGTTGTACGCGCACACCGGGGTGGCCTCGGTGATGCCGTATCCCTGCCTGATGTCCACGCCGAAACGCTCCTTGAACCCCTGGTAGACCTCCATGGGCAGGGCCGACCCGCCCGACAGGATGACCTTCATCCCGCGGTAGTCGAGGTCCTGGACGTCGGGGTGGTGGAGAAGCCCGAAAAAGAGGGTCGGGACCGCGGCGATGCAGGTGATCCCGCCCTCCTTGACGGCGAGGCGGAGCTCCTTGAAGTCGAGGCCCTTGAACAGGTGGACCGTGCCGCCGTACCTGAGCATGGAGAGCATGTTGACGCTCGAGCTGAAGGAGTGGAAGCACGGGATGACGGTGAGCGTGGTGTCGGTGTCGTCCGCGCCGGTGCAGACCCTCATGAGGTCCGAGTTGTGGTCCAGGTTCCGCTGGGTGAGCATGGCCCCCATGGCGTAGCCGGTGAGGCCGGAGGAATAGACCATGACCGCGGTGTCGTCGATGTCCATGTCCTCGAGGATCTTGCGGTCTTCGCCCGCCGTCCACCGCGAGAAGTTCCCGCCCTCCCCGGTGGTGACGACGGCTTTGAGCGGGCACCGGTCCTGAATGTCGGCGTAGGTCGAATAATTCTTTTCCTCGAGGACCAGCCCCTTGGCGTCGGCATCTTCGAGCACGTGGGCAAGCTCCCGGGAGGTGAACGTCGGGTTCACCGTCACCGCCACCCCGCCGATGCCGATGACTGCCATGTAGGAGACGATGAACTCGGGCACGTTCGGGAGGAGGACCACGACGTTGTCGCCCCGGCCGATGCCCGCGTCGTTGAGGGCCGTGCCCAGCTTCCCCGTCAGCGAGTAGAGCTCCGCATAGGTCACCCGGGTGTCCCGGAACCGGATGGCGGTTTTCTCCGGCCTTTTCTCCGCATGCTCCTTCAACCAAGAATAAATATTCATGAACCCTCCTGTTTCCCCGTACCACAGATTCGATGCCGTGTGCTTCCCCGATGCCCGGGGCCGCCCGGGCAGCCCGCAACGGGCTTCGCCCCCACACCACGGGGGGGTCCCGCTCATGGCCCGGCGGCTCTCTCTCGAGCATGTCCGGGTTCCGGGCATCACCCCGTTCAGGCAGCCGGGGCCCGTCTCATGGCCCGGCGGCTCTAGGCGATCCCCGGCGGCGCCATGGACAGGGCCACTTCCCTGATCCCCTCCGGCCGGACCACCCCCTGCTCGAGGATGATCCCGGTGATGAACCCCGGGCCGGTCCTGTCGAAAGAGAGGTTCCTCACCCTCACGCCTTCGGGCGGCCGCTCCCACACCTCTTCCGGGCCGTACTCCTCGAGCGTGGCGCGCCTGCCCCCGGGCGCTATCTTCCTGATCTCCCCCAGGATATACACGGGAACTTTCAGGCAGTGAGCGGCCATGGCGATGAGGGACGAACCCGCCTTGTTCACCACCGAGCCGTCCTCCTCGATGCTGTCCGCCCCCAGGAGCACCGCACCCGCCCCCTGGAGCTCGGCGCCGGCGGCGGCGTCCACCACGAGCTTCACCGGCAGGCCCATCTCGCAGGCGATCTGCGCCACGGTCCTCCCCTCGAGCCCCGGCCGCGATTCGGTCACCACGAGGGAGCACCCCAGCTCCCTGAGGGTGGGAAAGGCATGGATGAGCGAGGAGCTGTAGGAGTGCACGAGCACGGTGGAGCCCGGCGCCAGGACCCCCCGCAGGTGGCCCGCCGCCCTTTCGAGGGCGCTGTCCATCTCGCTGGCGTGCCTGCGCACGAGGGACAGGACCCGGAACCGGGCCTCCTCGACGTTCGGAGCCGCCCCGGCCCGCACGTCGTTGAGCAGGAGCTCGAGGCTCGTGGCGACGATGGCCATGGAGGGCCTCGCCAGCGACGCTTCGTGGCAGGCGAAGTGGAGATCGTCCATGAGCACCGCCTCCCGGGCCGCGTTGGAAGCCCGGACGGTCCGCCCGGCGAAGTCGAGGGCCCGCAGGGCGAGCTGCCGTGCCCCGCTCTCCCGGTCGTCTTTCAGCGACTGGACGAAGGCTTCGGTCTCCCGCTCCAGGGGCTGCCGGGAAACGCGGTCGAAGACGGCCGCGAGGCCGGGCACCGTGTGGAGGCCGCCCATCTCACCGGGCTCGAGCCAGCGGTGCTCCGTGTTCTCCCAGTCGAGGGAGATCTTCGCGGGGTCGTGAACCTCGCAGAGAAAAGGGTGCACGAACCAGATGCGCGATTCCCCCTCGTCTTCGACGGCCACCGTGTCCGCCCGGCGCAGCAGGGTGTAGTCGTCGGGGGTGAGGGCCGTTTCTTCCCGGAGCTCGGTCTTGAAGTGCTCCTCCGGGTCCCCCTCGAGGTAGCCGCTGATCCCCGACCAGCGCCCCTGGTAGGTACCCACCCGCCCGGAGCGGCGCACCAGGCAGACCTTGCCCCCGTGCACGAGGAACACCGTGACCACGTGGGCCTGCCGGTCGGTCTTTTCGGGGGCCTCCGGGTCGTACTGGTAGCAGTCGAACGGCTCGCCCGAGCCCTCCTGGAGGGCCCGGTTCGTCCGGCAGAACGTCTGGAGCTCCCCGTTGGAGAAGTTCCGGCACACCTGGCAGAAGGCCTGGGGGCTCAGTTCGACATCCTGGTTGAGCTCGTAGGAGCGGAAGCGGGGACACGGGGCGCACTCCTCGATGGGGCCTGTCTTCCGCTTGCACCAGAAACAGTGGGCGTCCCTGAAATTCATGGCGCATACCATACTGTGAGTCGATTTAAAGGGCAAGCGTTTTAAGCCCGCCCCCCGCGAGGGTTCGGGCCCGCCCGGAGGGAAAGCGGGACTAGTCGAACAGGCCCTTGAGGTAGTCGAACACCCTGGGGATTTCCTTGACCACCGGGATCTCGGGGCCCGCGTCGGAGACCTCCGCGGGCTGGGTGCCGTCGAGGTAGGGCACCGTGATGCCCCCGGTGGTCCAGTAGTTCGCAAGCTTGCCGTTGCCCGGGTCCACGCTGAAGACCACGATGCCCGGGGGCACGGGCCAGGAAGCGCCCGGGCTCAGGCGCGCCAGGATGCCCGCGGCCACGGGCATGGCGCCCGCGGCCCCGGTGTACCCGATGGAGCGGTAGGCGTCCGCGCCCATCCACACGGTGACCACGAGCTGGGGGGTGAACCCCGCGAACCAGGAGTCCCGGTTGTCGTCGGTGGTGCCCGTCTTGCCGCAGACCCCCGGGGGCATGCCATAGACCTTCGCGTCCCTGGCCGTGCCGGAGACCACCACCTGCCGGAGCGCGTCCCCGAGCAGGTAGACCGCGGCCGGGTCGAGGGCGGGCTCAGGCGCGGGCGCGGTATACGCCTGGACGAGCCTGCCGTTCCCGTCGGCCACCCCCCTGAGGGAGAAGTGCCTCACCCGGCTGCCGCCGTTGGCGAACGCGCTGTACAGCGAAGACATCTCCATGGGCGAGCAGTCGAGGGCGCCCAGGAGCAGCGAGGGGTTGGCGCTGGCCGTCTTGAAGGGGAGCACCCGGTTGAGCTCGAGCAGGACGGCGGGCACGCCCAGGCCCAGGCCCAGGCGCACGGTGGCCAGGTTGTACGAGTTGGCCAGAGCGTTTCTGAGCATCACCCGCCCGTGGGAAACCTTGTCGTAGTTCGCAGGCTCCCAGTTCGTGCCGTCCGCCTGGGGGATGGAGAGCGGGAAGTCGTCCAGGAAGGTCGTGAGGGTGAAGCCGTTCCTCAGCGCGGTGTAGTAGACGATGGGCTTCACCAGGGACCCCACCTGCCTCCTGATGCTCACGGCGCGGTTAAACTGGGACGCACCGTAGTCCTTGCCCCCCACCATGGCCAGGATCTCCCCCGTGGCGGGGTCCGCGACGAGAACGGCGCCGTCTATCCCCTTGTCCTTGCCCTTCAGGGAGCGCACGAGCAGTGTTTCGGCCGTGTTCTGCACGTGCATGTCCAGGGTGGTGTAGATCCGGTACCCGCCCTGTTCGAGGACCGTTTCGGGGAACTGCTTCTGCACCAGGGAAAGCACATAGTCCACGAAGTATGGCGCCTGCCGCTTTCTGGGCTTGAGCGGGACGACCTTCAGGGGGGCCTTTCTGGCCCCGGCGTACTCCTTTTCGGTGATCTTCCCCTGGTCCTTCATGAGCGCAAGGACGAGGTTCCTCCGGGCGCGCGCCTTGTCCGGGTATCTGTAGGGGGAGTAGGCGTTGGGGGCCTTGATCATGCCTGCCAGGAGCGCCGCCTCGGGGAGGCTCACATCGGAGACGTCCTTGTCGAAGAGCACGCGGGCGGCGCCTCCCATGCCGCACACCCCGGCGTGGTTGTAGCTCCCCATGTAGATCTCGTTTATGTACATCTCCAGGATCTGGTCCTTGGTGTATTCCCGCTCCATGGCCATGGCGATCCAGATCTCCCTGACCTTCCGGGACATGACGCGCTTGCGGTTGAGGAAGAGGTTCTTCACGAGCTGCTGGGTGATGGTGGAGCCCCCCTCGGTGACGGCGCCGTGCTTCAGGTTGGAAACCCCCGCCCGGAGCATGGAGCGCATGTCGAAACCCGAGTGGCTGTAGAACCTCCGGTCCTCGGTGCACACGATGGCGTCCCGCAGCGTTTTGGGACAGTCCTTCAGCTTGACGACGGTGCGGTCCTCGGCGAGGTCGTCGTAGATCCGGGTGATCTCCTCGGGCTCCAGGAGGACGCTGCCCAGGGGCTCGTTCGTGTCTGGCCTCACGAGCCCCGTGACCCGGCTGCCCTGCAGGAGGAGCTTCACCCGGGCGGCTTCGTGCCTCTCGCCCAGGTACGTGAAGGCGTGGGTGAAGAGGACCAGGGAGCCGGGGCTTTTGGTGAAGTCGCCCGGCCGGGCGACTTTGGAGACGGACCGGTACCGCAGGCGCTCGAGCCTGCCCGTCAGGCCCGCGCGGTTTACGTCCAGCCCCGGGGCGAGCTTCAGCGGCCTGCTGTAGATCTTCGAGGGGATGTGCCAGATGGGGCCTTCCCGGAGCTTTTTGATCTCGTCTTCCGCGCCGTAGCTCGCGTAGATGACCCCCGAGACCATGAGCAGGGCACCGATGACCAGGAAAAGAAAATACCTTCCGCGATAGGGTATCCGGACCTTCACGACGCCAGACTATAGAACCGGGGGCGGACGCCTGTCAATCCCGAGGATGAAGGGCGGCTAGAGGCAGGACCGGGGACGCCTTCTGCCCGGCAGGAAGCGGACTCATCCGGTTTGCGGCCCGAGGCGGACCCGAAACCGCGTTTTTCCCGGCAGGGGGCGATCTCTTTCGGGCGGCTCGCCCCGGTCAGGCCCGGGGGCTCAGTCTTCCAGGCCCTGCCTCTTCCTGAGCACCTCGCGCTGGCGCTTGAACAGGTAGCGGATGATGTCTTCCTTCGTGTCGCTGTCCACCTGGAGGAACCTCACGGCTATGGCGCTGCGGGAGGTCTCCCCGCTCGTGACGGGCTTGATCCTCAGCACGTCCCCCAGGAGCTGGAGGTACAGGAGAGGCGCCATGGGCAGGATCATGCTCACCTCCACGAGGTCTCCGGGCCGGAAGCTCTCCTTCGTGATGAACCTGATGCCCGAGGCGCTCAGGTTCACGTCCTTCTGGGGGGTGCGCATGAGCTCCATGAAGTCGTCGCCCAGGTACATGTGGATGAGCAGGTCGAGCTTGCGGTTGATCTCCCAGACGATGGGGTTGTTGAAGAGCGACTCCCGGGTGAAGGGCATCTCCTCCACGCCGGGGGGCCCGAACTTGCCCCGGACGAAGGAGTCGATGATGAGCTTGTTCGCGACGATCCGCTCCCGGGCCTCCTGGAAGGTCTCCACCTTCCGGTCCTCGCGGCAGAGGAACTTCGCCTTGAGGTAGATCTTGTCGTACACCCGGGCGTCCTGCCGGCGCTCGTCCCCCGGTGAGGCGTAGCACTCCACGCACAGCCTGATACCCTCCGGCGTGATCTCCTCCACCTTGGCAAGGACCGAGTCCTGCCCGTCCGAGAGCCGCAGGAGCATGCCCTCCTTCACCTCGATGGGCTGCCGGGGCGAAAACACGAAGCGCTCGTCGCCCAGGACCTCCACCGTGCCGGCCACCCTGCTCCCGTTGGTCAGCATCGCCTGGATGCCCGAGTTCAGATTGAGCAGATTGTCGATGTTCATACGAGCCCTCCCATGGTCTCCACCCGGTTCCTTCCCCGCTCCTTGGCGAGGTAGAGCCCCCTGTCCGCCTGCTCCACGAGCCCGGTGGGGGTGAGCCCTTCCCGGTGCTCGCTTATGCCGATGCTCACCGTGATCTTCAGACCGGCGATGAAGTCCGTCTGCTCCACCTCGAACCGGATCCGGCCCGCGAGCTTCCCGGCCTTGGCGAGCCCGGTGTGGGGAAGCAGGATGGAGAACTCCTCGCCCCCGTACCTGAACACCCGGTCGCTCTTCCTGACGCACCCGGCGAGCCGCTGTGCCAGGGACTTGAGGACCACGTCCCCGATCTGGTGGCCGTAGGTGTCGTTGATCTTCTTGAAGTGGTCGATGTCCGCCATCATGAGGGAAAACGACGTGCCGTAGCGCGACGCCCGGTCGTGCTCGACCTTCAGCATCTCCTCCAGGGCCCGGTAGTTGAGCAGGCCCGTGAGGGCGTCCCGGTAGGCCATGTGGAGCAGGGCCTCGTGGTCCATGAGCTTGGCCACGGCAGGCGTCAATATCTTGACCCATTCCCGGAAGATACCGTCATGGATCCCTGAATTGATGGAGAGGGTGACCCCGGCCTTCGAACTTGCGGTAATGGGCAGGTCCATGCGGCGCCCGATGAGGGGCGGACGGCCGCCCACGGAAACCGCGGTGTAGGAGCACGAACGGCCGTTGAGCACCCTCCGGGCATCCTCGGCCCCGCCCTGCTCGCGGTCCAGCACGGAATAGACCTGGGTCTTTGAGCCGCCCGCGGTCACGTACAGGGACGGCGCCGCCTGGGGGAAGGTCTGCCCCATGAGCGAGACGAGGTCCACCATGGCGCCGTGGGCCGTGGGGCTGGAAAGCAGGCACATGACGCTCTCGGTGAACAGGGCGAGAGACCCGCTCCGGGCAAGGGTTCCCATGACGAATCCTGGCTTCTCCTGTACCGCTCGTGCTTCTCTGGTCAGCATCTTTCCCTCCTCCCCGCTTGCCGGGGATTTCGCCTGTTGACACCTGCTCTCATGCAAGGGGTGTGCCTTGAGGGGGGAACGGGGCCCGGCACGTTCCCTCCCCTCGCCCGCTGCAAGCGCTTGTGGCAAACCCGGTATTATGGAACGCTGTTCCCCGGGGCGCCTTCCACTGTTCCGGTCGGGCCTGAAATCGCCGGCGCCCCTTCTTCCTCCCCCCGCACAAGTTCCGTTCTATCACCCCTTTCCCGTCATGTTGATTCCCGAAAATGATTCGTGTATAGTTCTTCAGCTCAGTCGTATGCAGCAGGGTTGTCCCCATCTCCCGTGCTGTGCATGCCTGAAGAGAAATCACCCGAGAGCTGGTTATGGAAAAGCGAGGCATTATCGAGATCAGATGGCACGGGAGGGGCGGCCAGGGGGCCATCACCGCGGCCAAGATCGTGGCAAAGGCCATGTTCCAGGCAGGCTATGCCGGCGTGGCCATGATCCCCACCTTCGGCACCGAGCGCAGGGGCGCCCCGGTGTTCACCTCCCTCAAGGTTTCCAAGGAAAAGATCTACGACCTTTCCCCCACCACGAAGCCGGACGTCGTGGTGGTCCTCGACCACCTGCTCCTCGAGGAGGTGGACGTGGCGGCGGGGCTGAAGCCCGAGGGGCTCATCGTCATCAACACGCCCCGGCACCTGGCCGACTACCCCTTCGACGGGCGCAGGGTGGCGGTGGCCGACGTCACCGGGCTCTCCGTGGAGGCGGGGCTGCCCCCGGGCATGGTGAACAGCGGGATCATCGGTTCCTTCGCCCGGGCAACGGGCTTCGTGGACATCGAAAGCCTCGTGAGCGAGATCGAGGAGGAGTTCGCCGGCAGAAAGCCGAAACAGAACTCCCGGGCCGCCATGCTCTGCTACGAGCATACGGACCTGGGCGGGGGTGCCCGATGAAGAAGAAAAACGAGGGCGACTACTGCAAAAGGATCTCCTTCAGCGAGGCCGGGCCCGGCGACGCGGGCAGGACCGGCTCGTGGAGGGTGCTCAGGCCCGTGATGGACCCCCAGACCTGCACCCCGGCCAAGAGGAACGCGCCGTCGTGCTACATCTGCTGGCTTTACTGCCCCGACGGGGTGATCTCCCGGACCGTTCCGCCGAAAATCGACTACCAGTACTGCAAGGGCTGCGGCATCTGCGCCCAGGAGTGCCCCACCAAGGCCATCGTCATGGTGGAGGAATCGAGCTTCATCAAGGAGTAGAAGAAAGCAATGCAAGTCATCGAATCCGGAAATGTCGCCGCCGCCCTGGGGGTGAAGCTCGCCAGGGCCCAGGTCGTGGCCGCCTATCCCATCACCCCCCAGACGCCGCTCACGGAGAAGCTCTCGGAGCTCATCGAGTCCGGCCAGATGGAGGCGGAGTACGTGCCCGTGGAGAGCGAGCACAGCGCGCTGGCCGTCTGCATCGCGGCAACCTCGGCGGGGGCCCGGTCCTTCACCGCGACCTCGGCCAACGGCCTGCTCTACATGCACGAACAGATCCAGTGGGCCGCCGGCGCCCGGCTGCCCCTGGTCATGTGCGTGGTGAACCGCGGCGTGGGCGCCCCCTGGACCGTGTGGAACGACCACCAGGACTCCATCTCCCAGCGGGACACGGGGTGGATCCAGCTCTACGCCAACGACCACCAGCAGATCATCGACACCACGCTCAAGGCCTTCGCCCTGGCGGAGGAGGTGATGGTGCCGGTGATGGTGTGCTACGACGGCTACCTCCTGTCCCACACCTACATGCCCTTCGACGTGCCCGACGCGGGGCTCGTGGACCGGTTCCTCCCGCCCTACCGGCCGGCCTACAGCCTCGACCCGAAGCGGCCCGCGAACCTGAACACCGTGACGCTGCCCGACGTGCGCCCGGACATCAGGGGAAACATGACCCACGGCTACATGGAGATCCGGCACCTGCTCCACGAGGACATGCTCGAGGCCATCCCGGCGCTGGCGCGGGTGGACGAAAAGTTCAAGGCGTCGTTCGGCCGGGGCGGCAACCCCTACCTCGAGGGGTACCGCTGCGAGGACGCCGAGTACGTGGCCGTGAGCCTGGGTTCGCTCTCCTACCACCTCAGGGACGTGGTGGACGCCTTGCGGAACGAGGGCGTGAAGGTGGGCGTCATGAGCGTGCACCTGTACCGGCCCTTCCCGGCACAGATCGTCGCGGAGGCGCTCAAGGGCTTCAAGGGGCTGGTCGTGTTCGAAAAGGCCCTGAGCTACGGGTACCAGGGCACGCTGACGTCGGACCTCAAGTCGGCCCTGTACGCGAGCACCTGGAACGCCGGGCGCCGGCCTTTCGTGATCAACTACATCCTCGGGCTGGGGGGCAGGGAGATCACGTCCCCCGACCTCTACCACGCCCTCAAGCAGTCCTGCACGCCGGACGGGCCGGACGGGAACGAAACCAGGTGGATCGGGCTGAAGTTCTTCGGCTGATCCCCTCCACACAGGAGCAGGAGCACGTGAACATGCAGGTGAAAACGAATATTCTGAGCCTTCCCGAAGAAGAGCTCGTGTACCCGGGGAACAGGGCGTGCGCGGGGTGCGCACTGGGCATCGCGTACCGCATCGGGCTCAAGGCGCTGGGCCCCGACACCATCATCGTGGTGCCGCCGAGCTGCCTCACCGTTCTCCAGGGCCTCTATCCCGTGGCCGCAACCAGGATACCCTCCCTGAACGTCACCTTCGCCTCCACGGCGGCGGCCGCCACCGGGGTGCTCGCGGCGCTCAAGGCCCAGGGCAAGAAGGGGGTCAACGTGGTGGGCTGGGCCGGCGACGGCGGCACGGCGGACATCGGCCTGCAGTCGCTCTCGGGGGCGTGCGAGCGGGGCGACGACTTCCTCTACGTCTGCTACGACAACGAGGCCTACATGAACACGGGCGTGCAGCGCTCGGGCACGACGCCCAAGGGCGCCATCACCGCCAACACCCCCTACAAGGGCAAGCTCCAGCAGAAAAAGGACGTGTCCGCCATCATCGCGGCCCACGGCATCGAGTACGTGGGCACGACCTCGGCGGCCTACCCCCTCGACCTCTACGACAAGTTCAGGAAGGCCCTGACCTTTGGCGGCGTCAAGTACATCCACATCCACATCCCCTGCCCTCCCGGGTGGGGCTTTGCGCCGCAGTACGCGGTGAAGGTGGGCAAGCTCGCCGTGGAGACCGGCCTCTTCGAGCTCTCGGAGATAGAGCACGGCCGGCTCCGCCACACCGGCGCCTCCCGCAAGCTCATGGAGAAGCGCAAGCTCCTGCCGGTCAGGGAGTACTTCCGCTCCCAGAGCAGGTTCAACGCCATCACCGACGAGGAGATCGAGGCGATCCAGCAAAACGTCACGAAACGCTGGGAGTGCTACTTCGAGTCCCTCGACGACATCGAAGGCGAAGAGTAGCCCCGGGCCGTTCAGACCCCGCAGGG
>ERZ1645192.431-NODE-431-length-34626-cov-9.113563_pt1 | contig 34626 bp, 23 predicted proteins | sample MGYA00575354_ERZ1645192 | MGnify/ENA primary metagenome ERZ1645192 (study PRJEB40844, sample SAMN11349763) | freshwater sediment metagenome | isolation source: river sediment | host: Sediment | place: India: Faizupur Khadar , New Delhi | collected 2017-02-21 ...
AACCAGCGCACCCGCAACGGCAGGTCGATGCCATCGAGCAATCCGGCACGCATGGCCTGGGCCAGTTCGGCTTCATGTCGGCTTTGACGTTGTTTGACCTGATAGAGCCGGCCCTTGCCGGCTTGTTTCACACCCGGCTTTTCACCGCGTTCCAGCCGGTCGAGCAGTTCGCAATAGACCTCGGCCGAAGCCTTGACGCCGCGCCAGAACAGCGTCAGCTCATCATCCTGCGCGGAGACCGGCGGGCAGATGTGGGCAATCAGGTCACCGGTGTCGATGCCGGCGTTGATGAAGTGCAACGTGCAGCCCACTTTGTCAGGTTCGCGGTTGTAGAGCGCCCAGAAGGTGCAGTCGGCACCGCGATATTCCGGCGAGAGCCCGCCATGCAGGTTGACCATGCCGAGCCGTCCGGCTTCGAGCAGCGGACCGCGGATCAGCGAGGTGCCAAAAACTAGGATCAGGTCCGGTTTGAGACGGTTGGCCAGCTCGACCACCTTGGGGTCATTGATATGGGGCACTTCGATGCGCAGATCTTCACGGTCGAGCCGAACCGGCTGATCGCCGAAGAAAAATCTGGCCTCCGGATTTCCCCGGTAGCGCTTGCGGTCGCGCAGCCAGCGGCTGACTTTCTGCCTGAGCACGCCGGGTTTGAGCCACTGTTGTACTTTTTTCAGGCTCAGGTCGCTGCCGTTCTCCTGCACGATGGCCAGCACCTGTGAGTGGGCCGACAACCGGTTGGCGACATGGACGTGACGGGCCGAGCGCCCACAGAGAATCAGGGTGGTGAGTTGCGACATGTTCACTGCTCCTTCGACCTGGCCGACGCCGCGAGGTCGAACATCAGTGCGTCGGCGAAGAACTTGCCGGCCCAGTTGGGAAACTCGAACATCGAGTAGCGTCCCCACAGCGGCGATGAGCCGGCAATGGCGCCATCGTCGATGCGGCCATCCTGCTTGAGCCGCTGGTGGCGCTTCAGGTAGTGCAGCGCGCGGTCGACGGCGGGCTGGAGCGTCTGTTCATCGCAGCAGCGAATCAGCCGTGACCAGATCATGCTCATCTGCGCCACCCCGGTCAGGCAGACATAATAGCTGTCTGATTGCCACTGCTGGTCGAGGGTGCCGGGCAGTGCACCATCAACGGGCAGCACCGCAGCCACCGCGCAGGCAGCACGGCGCGCCGCGTTGATGTAGCGCTCATCATCGAGCAGCAGGCCGCTTTCGAGCAGGCCGCGGATCGCATAGGCGATGGTGTGGGTGAAGGGTGCGGCATGACCTTCAGGCGTGAAGCCGTTGGTGGCGAACCAGCCCGCTTCGTTCTGCTGCGTCAGCACCCAGTCGAGGTTGCGGATCGCCCCGTCGCGCAGTGCGCGGTCATCGGCCAGCAGGCCGGTCTTCAGCAGTGCCCAGGCCGAGCGGCTGTTGTAGGTGTGCGGAATGCCGTTGTGCACGCTGCGGCGCCAGCAGCCGTCGTCATCCTGTTTCGACAGCATCCAGTGGCCGGCACGCACGGCAGCAGCCAGACATTCGGTACGGCCGAGACGTTCATGGCCGGCATTCATGCCATGCATGATCTGGCCGGTGTTGAAGATGACCGGATGGCTGCCCTGTTCGCCAAAGTGGCCCGGAAAGGCGCCATCATCGAGCTGGATCGACAGCTCCCAGTCGAGTATGCGCTGGGCGCGGGTGACCAGCTCCTGGCGCCCGAGCAGTGCGGCGGCATCGAGGAAGGTCTCGACGATGTAGCCGCTGGTCTCGGGATAGCTGGGCAGCCAGCCATCCTCGAAACTCCAGCCGGCGCTGATGCCACCGCTGTCGGCATGGCCGACACGCACATCCTGGGCGCGGCAGAGCCAGTCGATGGTCCCATGCAGATGGGTCAGGTGGTGCCGGACCGGTTGACCGCCACGGTTGAACAGATCAGCCAGAATCAGTTGCCAGTGGAGTGGTCTCCAGAGTTGGTAGCGGACGGGGACAGACAGCAGTTTTTTGAGCATGTGATCAATGAATATCGAGAGGGATGAATGGATGACGCACGATCAGTGCCAAAGGACTCCTGCAAGTCCGGCTGGCAGGGGCACCCGGCTGACGACATAGCGGTGCTTGCCGGAGGCTTCCGGGGGAATCTCGTCGACGAGCCGAACATCGACCCGCACACCGCTGCCGAGCCGGGCGGTGAGGCCGTTGCGGATCGCATCGATGCTGCCGGCCTGCCACCCGGCGGTGGGTACCACTTCGACCCGGCAGTCGTCGAGGCTCTCCTGGATGATCTTGAACTCGCCGACACCGGCCACAGCACGCAACACGTAGATGAGCGCCAGTGCGTGCATGATGGTGCCATCGGCCGCGACGATGAAGTCGGTGGAGCGGCCGATCACCTCGCCGATCCGGTGCAGGCCGCGTGCATCCTGGCACTGTGCCGGATCGGCTGCGCGGACCATGTCACCGGTGCGATAGCGGATGAAGGGCTGCGCTTCGGAGCAGAGTCCGGTGATCACCGCTTCGCCGATTTCATCGGCCGCGACCGGCCGGCCTTCGACATCGAGAATCTCCAGAATCATGCTTTCGCTCAGCAGCAGCATCTCGCCCTGCGGCGTTTCGTGGGCGGTGAAGCCGATGTCGCGGCTGCCGAACTCATTGGCAACCGGCGCGCCAAATACTCGCTGGATCACTGCCCGCTGTTGGGGATAGAGCGGTTCACCGGTGGTGCAGACCACTTTCAATTCGCTCAATCCGAGCGATGCCCCCTCGGCCTCGCAAAAGGCGGCCAGCAGTGCCAAGCTGCTGGCATAGCCATAGATGCAGCGCGGCTGCACCTGCTGCAGCACGACCAGATAGTGCCGCATGTCGGCAGGTGACATTCTGAAGGCATTGAGCACCCACTGGTTGATCAGCCGGTCACGCAAGGTCTTGATTCGGTCGGTCTTGTTCAGCTCGACTGGTGCGCCCCACAGATAGACTTCCCGGTCGCCCGGTTCGACCCCCCACCAGCGACGGGCGCGCATCCGGCCGGCGGCATCGGAGGCCTGGCGGCTGCGACCGAAGTAGAAGATCAGGGGCTGCCCGGAGGAACCGCCGGTGTTGTAGCTGTGGCAACCGCCCGGCACCTGCTGCCAGGCGATCCGCTCCCGCTGCTGGGATGCGTCAGCCTTGGTCATGGTCGGCAGACGGCTCAGGTCACTCAGCGTGAGACTCTGGTTGCGGATGCTGTCGGCCAGCGCTGCCGATTCGATGCGCTCGGCATGCCAGGGAGAGTGGCGCAGCGCCGTCGACAGCAACTGCGTCAACTTGCGCAGCTGCAGAGCTTCGAGCTGATTGCGGTCGAGCCACTGACTCTGTTCCAGTTCATGCAGGTAGCTGAAGGTGGTGCGTCCCAGCAGCCGCTCCTGCAGCGGATATATAATGTAACGCGACAGTGCGGGAATCATTCGGCCGCTCCATCCGGCGTCAGTGCCTGAAGTGTCACGTGCTGGGCAATCCTGTCTGACAACATCGAAGGGTGGCAGGGGCAGGGCAGATCCATGCCGGAATTCGTTGATTATAGTCATTGCATCGAGGAGTCGACATGGCGGGAGCGGAAAAGAGCGGACTCCTCGGTCGGGTGAGTTTCAGTGGCCGGAGCAATGCCGAAGCGGATGCACCCCCACTCTGGCCGGCGTGGCAGCGGCTGAGTGATGCGGGAGTCTGGCTGCATTGGCATCTGCCACTGCTGAAGCATCAGGACGATGCCGGCACACTGCTGCTCGGCAGCGCGCAGTTCGGCAGCCGCCTCGATGGCGAGGCCCTTGCGCAGTGGTGGCAGAGTTACCAGCAACAGGGTGATGCGGCGCTGGCGCAGCTCGAAGGCCATTTTCTGGCCATCATTCTCGATCGTCGCCGGCAGTGCGTTACGTTGGCCGTCGATCGATTTTCCACGATTCCGCTCTACTACGCCGCCGCGGGCGATGGCGTCGCACTGGCCAGTCAGTTGCCGCTGCTGCGTCATGCGATGGCGCACCGGCCGGCATTGTCGATGCAGGGCATCTACCACTACCTCTACTTCCACATGGTGCCTGCGCCGCTGAGTGTGTGGGAAGGGGTGCACAAGATTCCGGCCGGCCATCTGCTCAAGATCAGCCAGGGCCGGGCCGAACTGGTGCGCTATTGGCAACCGGTCTTTCTGCCAGCGGCGAGCGGTGCAACGCAGTTGCGCACTCAATCGGCAGCTGCGGCACTTCTGGTGGAGCGGCTGACCACGGCGGTCGAGCGGGCTGGTGCCCAGAGTTCGGCCGCCTTTTTGAGTGGCGGACTCGACAGCTCGACCGTGACCGGGCTGCTGAGCCGACAGCGTGAGGGTGATGTCGATGCCTACACGGTCGGCTTCGACGCGGCCGGTTATGACGAGATGCCCTATGCCCGCATCGCCGCCCGCCATTTTGGCGTTCGCCACCATGAGCTCTACCTGCAACCGGATGATGTGGTCGAGATCGTGCCGAAGATCGCCGGCGCCTACGATGAGCCTTTCGGCAACTCCTCGGCAGTGCCGACCTACTTCTGCGCCGCGGCTGCGGCCGCGGCAGGGCACGACACGCTGCTGGCTGGTGATGGCGGCGACGAGCTTTTTGCCGGCAATGCCCGTTATGCCAAGCAGAAGCTGTTCGAACACTACCTTGCGCTGCCGGCCTGGTTGCGCGCTGGCATCGAGCAGGGCGTCGAGCGCCTGCCGGCACTCGGACAGGTGCCGCTGATTCAGAAGGGCTACCGCTATATCGAGCAGGCGCGGGTGCCGCTGCCCGACCGGCTGGAGAGCTACAACTTCTTTGCCACCCACGAACCGGCACAGATTCTCCATGCCGATCTGCTGGCGGCCATCGAGCTCGATCAGCCGCTGAAGCTGCTGCGCGATACCTATCAGGCCGTCACTGCCGACCATGCGTTGCAGCGCATGCTCTGGCTCGACTGGAAGCAGACGCTGGCCGACAACGACCTGCGCAAGGTGAGCGTGATGACGCAGAGTGCCGGCATCCAGGTGCGCTATCCGATGCTTGATGACGCCCTGATCGACCTGGCGCTGCAACTGCCGCCCGACTGGCTGCTGCCGGGACAGAAACTGCGCCACTTCTACAAACAGGCCTTCAGCGACTTTCTGCCACAGCAGATTCTCACCAAGCCCAAGCATGGCTTTGGCCTGCCGTTTGGTGTCTGGATGCGCGATGCGCCGCGACTGCGCGAACTGGCCTACGACGCACTGGCCAGCCTGAAGAAGCGTACTGTGCTGCGGTCCGACTACCTTGACCAAGTGGTGCAGCTGCACCAGCATGACCATGCCGCCTACTATGGTGAGTCGATCTGGATCTACATGATGCTCGAACTCTGGCTGCAGGCCTGGTATGACTGAAGCGACGCGAAGGCTGACCGGTCTGCTGCTGGCACTGCTCTGCGTGCTGCCGCTTCAGGCAGCCCCGCCCGACACCATCGCGCGCATCAAACCGGCGATTCTCGGCCTCGGCACCCATCAGCCGATGGGCAAGCCGCCGTCGCGGCTGCTCGGCACCGCCTTTGTCGTCGCCGATGGCCGCCATGCCATCACCAATGCCCATTCGCTTCCGGAGGCGTTGCAGAGCGATGGCGTGGAGAAGCTGGTCATCTTCATCGGCACCGCGCCGCAGTTGAAGCTGCGCGAAGTGCGTGTGATCGAGGTCGACAGTGACCATGATCTGGCGCTGCTGGGTTTTGACGGCGAGCCGTTGCCGGCCTTGCGCATCGGCGATTCGCAGCAGGTGCGCGAAGGGGAGAGCTACCTCTTTACCGGCTATCCGATCGGTGCCGTCCTTGGACTCTATCCAGTCACCCACCACGCCATGGTGGCCAGCATCACCCCGGTCGCCGTGCCGCAGATCTCGGCCACCCGCATCAGCAGCCGCATGGTGCGGGAGCTACGTGATCCCTATGTGGTCTTTCAACTGGATGCCACCGCCTACCCCGGCAACAGCGGCAGCCCGCTCTATGATCCGGAGAGTGGCGCGGTGGTCGGTGTGATCAACAAGGTGTTCGTACAGCAGAGCAAGGAGGCGGCCATCGAGCACCCCAGCGGCATCACCTATGCGATTCCGGGCCAGCACATCCGCGAGTTGTTGCGGCGCAACGGACTGCTTTAGGGTCGGTTTTCAGCAGCTCTGGCGCCGTGCCGTTGCGTGCGTTTCGGTCGGCCGAAGAGGCAGGCATCAGCCGATGCGGCCTTCGTGACCGTTCTTTTGCAGGCGTGTCTGGCGCCCCGGACAGGATTCGAACCTGTGACCTGCCCCTTAGGAGGGGGCCGCGCTATCCTCTGTGCCACCGGGGCGGGCCGCCATTGTAGCGATCCAGCCGCCGCTTGTAGAGCAGCCCGTTGGTTCAGCGGCTACTGCATCATTTCGGCGTGGATGTCATCGGGGTCCAGCAGCCTGATCGGCACCGGCCTGACCCGCCAGATCTCCTGGCAGTACTGCCGGATGGTGCGATCCGACGAGAACATGCCGGAGTGGGCGGTGTTGAAAATCGACATTCGTGCCCACTGCTCCGGATGGTCGAGATAGACCCGGTTCACCTGATCCTGGCACTCCATGTAGGCGCCGAAATCGGCCAGCAGGAAGTAGGGGTCGTGGTGCAGCAGCGAATCGAGCAGCGGTCGGAACAGCTCGCTGTCTCCGCGGGAGAAGTAGCCACTGCGCAGCAGGGAGATCACCTCCTGCAACTCGTCATTGCCATGGAGCCAGTCGAGTGGCCGGTAGCCGCTGGCACGCAGTCGCTCGATCTGCTCGGCGGTGTGACCAAACAGAAAGAAGTTCTCCTCGCCCACCTGCTCACGAATCTCGACATTGGCGCCATCCAGCGTGCCGATGGTGAGTGCGCCATTCATCATGAACTTCATGTTGCCGGTGCCGGACGCCTCCTTGCCAGCCGTCGAGATCTGCTCGGAGAGGTCGGCCGCCGGGTAGAGGCGCTCGCCATTGCTGACATGAAAGTTGGGCAGAAAGAACACCTGCATCCGCTCCCGCGTGTCGGGGTCGTTGTTGACCACGGCGGCGACGTTGTTGATCAGTTTGATCATCAGCTTGGCCATGTGGTAGCCCGGTGCCGCCTTGCCGCCGAAGATATAGGTGCGCGGAAAGAATTCGCTGTTGGGGCTGTTCTTGAGCCGCAGATAGTGGGCAATGATCTGCAGGGCGTTGAGATGTTGGCGCTTGTATTCGTGAATGCGCTTGACCTGTACATCGAAGATCGATTCTGGATTGATCACGGTGTCGAAGCGCTTCTTGATGAAGCGGGTCAGGTTCTCCTTGTTGTGCTGTTTGATGCTGCGCCAGCGCTGGCGAAAGGCGGCGTCATCGGCCAGTGGCGCCAGCTGTCTGAGTCGATCGAGATCGGTGCTCCAACCGGGATCCAGCGCGTCGCTGATCAGTCGACAGAGCAGCGGATTGCTCAGAAACAGCCAGCGTCTCGGGGTGATGCCATTGGTCTTGTTGGAGATCTTCTCGGGCCAGAGTTCGTGGAAATCTCTCAGTACATCCTTTTTCAGCAGTTCGGTGTGCAGTGCCGCCACGCCGTTGATGGCATGGCTGCCGATGGCCGCAAGATGGGCCATGCGCACATAGCGCTCGCCCTGCTCATTGATGATCGACAGCCGGGCCAGCCGTTCGACATCGCCCAGATAGCGCAGGCGGACGCTCTCCAGAAATTGGTCGTTGATCGTGTAGATGAGCTCGAGATGGCGCGGCAGGATGCGCTGGAACAGGGCAAGCGGCCACTGCTCCAGCGCTTCGGGCAACAGCGTGTGGTTGGTGTAGGCGAAGCTCTGCCGGGTGATGGACCAGGCCTGCTCCCAAGTGCAGCGGTGGTCATCCAGCAGCAACCGCATCAGTTCGCAGACCGCCAGTGCCGGATGGGTGTCGTTCAGTTGTACGGCGAATTTTTCGTGGAACTGCTCCAGCGCAATCTTCTGCTGGCGCAGGATGCGCAGCATGTCCTGCAGTGAGGCGGAGACCAGAAAGAACTGCTGCTGAAGCCGCAGCGCCTTGCCCTGAATCGCTTCGTCGTTGGGGTAGAGGATCTTGCTCAGGTTCTCCGAGCGGATCTTCTCATCCACCGCGCCGTAGTAGTCGCCGCGGTTGAACACGGCGAAATCGAACGATTCCGGCGCTTCGGCCCGCCACAGCCGCAAGGTGTTGGCGGTGTTGTTGCGGTAACCCAGCACTGGTGTGTCATAGGGCACGGCCTTGACGACCCAACTGGGGAACCAGCGCATCCGCTGGCGGTTCTGCTCATCCTGATAGGCTTCGCTGTGGCCGCCGAACTTCACCTCCACCGCCCACTCGGGGCGAGGAATCTCCCAGGGGTTGCCGAAGCGCAACCATTTGTCGGTCTTCTCGACCTGCCAGCCATCGACGATCTCCTGATCGAAGATGCCGAATTCATAGCGGATGCCGTAGCCGAGGCTCGGAATCTCCAGCGTGGCCAGCGAGTCGAGAAAGCAGGCCGCCAGCCGTCCCAGACCGCCGTTGCCGAGTCCGGGCTCCTCTTCCTGGCGCAACAGTTCGCGAAAATCGAGCCCCATTTCCTCGATGGCCTCCTGCGCCTGCGCATGGATGCCGAGGTTGAGCAGGTTGTTGCCGAGTTGAGTGCCCATCAGAAATTCGGCCGAGAGATAGGCCACTGTCCTGGCACCCTGCTCGGTGTAGGCCGTGGCTGTGCTGATCCAGCGGTGCAGCAGCCGGTCGCGCACGGCATAGGCCAGCGCCAGGTAGTAGTCGTTCATCGTTGCCAGCGCGGGGAATTTGCCCTGACTGAAGAAAAGGTGATCAAAGAAAGCGCGCTCGAGCGCCTCTTTGTCGAGTCCGGTGCGTTCATCCAGTGTCGAGGAGAGCAGTTCAGTTTCGTTGATGGCGTCCATAACACCCGCTGCAAAAAAGGTAAAAGTGATGCAATAAAACAAGCAAGTCTGATGCCGAATCAGCGGTACGCCATTGCCGGCTTGCAGGATGGATCAGGGCATGTCGTCTGCTTGCAGTTCAGTGGCCGACGGCCACTGCGCCGGCAGCCAGCGCAAATCGGCTGGATGGTCGATGTCATGCAGGGTCGGCTGGGTCTGCACCGACCACTTCAGTTGCTGCAACCGTTGCAGCGTGATGGCGGCCACTCGATCGCTGCTCCAGGGTATTTCGGCAAACAGCGAGGGGTGAAACCGGTTGAGTCCGAGCAGCGCATAGCCGCCATCGGCGGTGGGGGTGATGACGCAGTCGACCTGCTGCAGTGCCTGTGCGGCACATTGCAGCCGCCGTGCATCCAGCGCCGGACAGTCGGTGCCGATCAGCAGCAGCGACTCGCCCTCGTGCAGGGTGCGCTGCGCGGCACGGGCCATGCGCTCGCCCAGATCACCCGCTCCCTGGTCAGAGCAGGAGATCGACCGCGGCAGTGATTGCCCCGCCCAGGCGCTGTCATCGATGGCGGGGGTGGCGCAGAGTTCCACCGCTCCGATCCGTGCTGCGATGGCCTCATTCACGCTGTGATGCAACATCCGTTGCGCCAGACGGGCGGCCCCTTGCGCCCCAAGCGCCGGAATCAGCCGGGTCTTGGCGATGCCGGCGCAGGGTGCCTTGGCGAAGATGAGGATCCGTACCGGCATCGGCTGCCTGCTGGAGGCAACGACTTCACTTCTCGGCATTCATCAGGCCACGTACCGCGGCAGGAATGTCCGCTGGCAGCAGAATCAGTTTGGCGTTGTTCGAGGTCGCCATGTCGTTGAGTGAGTCGACATAGCGCTCTCCCAGCAGGTAGATCAGTGGCAGTTGATTCTGGCCGATCGCCGAACTGATCTTTTCGATCGCCTCGGTGGTGCCGGTGGCATTGACCACCTTGGCCTCGGCGTCGCGGCGCGAGGCTTCGAGGCGGCCATCGGCCTGCAGGATGGCGGCGGTCTTGTCGCCTTCGGCGCGGGTGACGGTGGCACGGCGCAGCCGTTCGGCGGCGGCCTGCTCCTCCATCGCCTTCTGCATGGTCTGCGATGGGTTGATGTCCTGAATCTCGACGGTCTTGAGCGTGATGCCCCAGTCGGCGATGTCGTCGGAGATGGCCGTCTTCAATTTGGTCTTGATCTGGTCACGCGATGACAGGGCTTCATCGAGCGTCAATTCGCCGATGATCGAGCGCAGCGAGGTCTGCACCAGGGTGCGAATGGCCAGTTGGTAATCTTCCACCCCATAAACCGCCTTCTCTGGCGAGAGGATGTTGATGTAAGCCACCGCATTGGCGACGATCACGACGTTGTCGAGCGTGATCACCTCCTGCGACGGAATGTCGAGCACGATGTCCTTGGTGGTCACCTTGTAGGCGACGCTGTCGATGTAAGGGATGATGAAGTTGAGTCCGGGTGACAGCGAGCTGTGGTACTTGCCAAGTCGCTGCACCACCCATTTGCTACCCTGCGGCACCTGACGCACACCCTTGAACAGGGTCAGGAGAGTCAGCGCCAGCAGCGCGAGGATGACGACGGTGGTTTCCATTTGAGCTCCTCTTTGTTTGGTCAATGAGTCATGTTTTTCTTTTGACGATCAATGTATTGCCGGAAACATCCAGAACTATTACACGATCACCACACTGCACTTTTTCTTCACAGATGAATGCCCACTCGTCCGCGCCCAGCAGCGGTTTGCTGAAGCGGACCTTGCCGCGGCGATGATCGAGTGGCAGCTCGATCACCTGGCCCACCTCGCCCAGCACCGCCTCGCGGCTCAGGCCGGCACGGGTGTGGTCGACCATTCTGGGTTTGAAGAAGGCAAACCAGCCCACCGCAAAAGTGATCGAGGCGCCAGTCCAGACCAGCAGTTGCAGCGTGATCGACAGACCGGGCAGCAGCCAGGTCAGCAGCCCGACCAGAATCGCCCCCAGACCGAACCAGATCACCGTGAAGCTGGGGATGAAGATCTCCAGCCCCGCCAGCAGCAGTCCCAGGGTCAGCCAGTGCCAGTAGAGCGGTTCAAAGGTCATCATGGTTTCTCGTTCCATTTCAGCGTGTGTCGGCTGTTTTCGCGGCGCCGGGCATCCGCAAGAAGAGGGTGGCTACAGCTCGATTTTCTGTCCACGAACGGGGATGCCGGCAAACCAGCCAAGCTGCTCATGGATGGCCTGTTGCAGCGTGACCATCGGTTCCAGCTCGCCATGCACCAGAAACAGTTTCGGTGCCGGATCGCGCAACCGGCCGGCCCATTCGATCAGTTGCCGCTGGTCGGCATGGGCCGAGAAGCCGCCGACCGTGTGAATCTTGGCATTGACGGCGATCTCCTGCCCGAACAGGCGCACCCGCTGGGCGCCATCCACCAGCAGCCGACCCAGGGTGCCGCGCGCCTGGAAGCCGACGATCAGCAGATGGTTCTGCCGGCGCCACAGGCCATGCTTCAGGTGGTGGCGGATGCGGCCCCCGCTGCACATGCCGCTGCCGGCGATGATGATCGCTCCGCCCTGGATCTGATTCAGCGCCATCGAGTCGGCGGTGGTGCGGGAGTAGCGCAGCTTGGGCAGCCATGACTCCCACTCGGTGCTGCCAGTGCGGGCGAAGGCGCGCTGCTCTTCGGGGCTGAACAGGTGGTGGTGCCGAGCATAGATTTCGCTGGCGCTGATCGCCATCGGACTGTCGAGAAACACCTGCTGCTGTGGCAGATCACCCTGGCGGTCGAACTGCCCAAGCCAGTAGAGCAGCTCCTGGGTGCGGCCGACGGCGAAGGCCGGAATCAGGACATTGCCGCCCGATCGATGCGCAGTGACGAGAATCTCCTTCAGCTCCTGCAAGGTGGCATCGAGGGTACGATGACAGCGGTCGCCATAGGTCGACTCCAGCAGCAGCAGATCCGCCCCGTCGATCGGTTCCGGGTCGCGCAGCAGTGCCGAGCCGCTGTTGCCGAGGTCGCCGGAGAACAGCAGGCGTTTGCGGCCGTCACGGCTGGCGAGCTGCAACTCGACGGTGGCCGATCCGAGAATGTGGCCGGCATCGCGGAATGTCACGGTCACGCCGGGCAGAATCTGCTCGGGCCGTTGGTAGTCGATCGAACGGCACTGCCGTAACACGCTGTCGACATCCTGCAGGTCGAACAGTGGTTCGATCGGCTCGTCGCCACTGCGCAGCCGCTGCCGGTTTTCCCACTCGGTGTCCTTGTTCTCGAGATGGGCTGCGTCCTCGAGCATCAATCTGAGCAGATCACGGGTGGCCGGCGTCAGGTAAATCGGGCCCCTGAACCCCTCCTTGACCAGCTTCGGCAGCAGGCCGCAGTGGTCGAGGTGGGCGTGGGAGAGCAGTACGGCATCGATTTCAGCCGGGATAAAGGGGAACTCCTCCCGGTTGGCCGCTTCGGTCTCGTTGCCGCCCTGATACATCCCGCAATCGAGCAGCAGGCGATGGCCGGCATGTTCGAGCAGGAAGCAGGAGCCAGTGACCTGGCGTGTGGCACCGTAAAACGTCAAAAAGGCCATGGGACACCTTGGAATCGAAGAGTGTGAAAACCGTCCGTCGTCATGGGCGGAACAGCATGGCTTCATGCTACCAGCTTTCGGCGCACCCTCATCACTGCCGGGCGGCCCGGCACTCAGTCGGTGCCGAGCACCCGCACCAGCAACTCGAAGTAGATCTGCGCCAACTGCGCCAGATCAGCCACCGCCACCTGCTCGTCGACCTTGTGGATGGTGGCGTTGATCGGGCCCAGTTCGACCACCTGGGCACCGGTCAGCGCAATGAAACGGCCATCGGAAGTGCCCCCCGAGGTGGAGAGTTGCGGCGCCTGACCCGTCACCGTCTGCACTGCCGCGCTGACGGCATCGAGAAATGGACCCTCACCGGTCAGGAATGGCAGACCGTTGCGCACCCAATCGATCTTGAAGTGGTGAGCATGCCTGGCCAGCACCGCTTCGACCTGCTGTTCGAGCTGTTCGGCGGTCACCTCGGTGGAGTAGCGAAAGTTGATCACCGCCTCGGCCGTGCCGGGGATGACGTTGGTGACGCCGGTGCCGCCGCTGATGTTGGAGATCTGAAAGCTGGTGGGCGGAAAGAAGGCATTGCCCCGGTCCCACTCGATTGCGCTCAGCTCGGCCAAGGCCCGTGCCAGCGGCTGAATCGGATTGTCGGCCAATTGCGGGTAGGCAATGTGGCCCTGCTTGCCGATCACCTTGATCCAGCCATTGAGTGAACCGCGTCGGCCATTCTTGACCACGTCACCCAGACGCTGGTCACTCGAAGGCTCGCCCACCAGCGCGAAGTCGATCCGTTCCTCACGCGCCATCAGGGTTTCGACCACCCGCACCGTGCCATCGACCGATGGCCCCTCTTCGTCGCTGGTGAGCAGAAAGGCAATCGAGCCACGGTGCTGCGGATGGTGCGCAACAAAGGCTTCGCAGGCGGTCACCATCGCGGACAGACTGCCCTTCATGTCCGCTGCACCACGGCCGCGCAGGATGCCATCGACCAGAGTCGGCACGAAGGGCGGGCTGCTCCAGGCTTCGACCGGCCCGGTTGGCACCACATCGGTGTGGCCGGCAAACAGCAGCAGCGGTGCAGTGCTGCCACGCCGCGCCCACAGGTTCTCCACTTCGCCAAACGGCAGTGGTTCCAGCCGAAAGCCGATCTGCGCCAACCGCTCACCGATCAGTTGCTGGCAACCGGCATCGCGCGGCGTGACCGATGGGCAGCGCATCAATTCCATGGCCAGTTCGAGGGTGGCAATCGGGTCGGGCATCGCTGTCGATCTCTTGAAGCTTTGAAGCCGGGCATGATACCCAATCTCCGGACCCTTGAAGTGCCGCCATCGGGCATTCATGGGATAATGGCGCGCCTTCGTCATGAAGGCTTTTTCTCTACCGGAGGCCGATGCGCTGTGTTGGCCTCTGCGCAACAGGTAACAAAAGAAGGTAATTCAGGATGAGTAACATTCGTTTCGATGGCCGGGTGGCCGTGGTCACTGGCGCCGGCAATGGTCTGGGGCGCAGCCATGCACGGCTGCTGGCGGCCCGGGGTGCCAAGGTGGTGGTCAATGATCTGGGCGGCGATATCTTCGGCAGCGGCAATGACAAGCGTGCCGCCGACCTGGTGGTCGATGAGATCAAGGCCGCCGGTGGCGAAGCCGTCGCCAACTACAACTCGGTCGAGGATGGCGACAAGATCATCGAAACCGCCGTCAATGCCTTTGGTCGTGTCGACATCGTCATCAACAACGCCGGCATTCTGCGCGACAAGAGCTTCGCCAAGATGACCGAAGAGGATTGGGAGCTGATCTATCGCGTCCATGTGCTTGGCGCCTTCCGCGTGCTGAAGGCCGCCTGGCCGATCATGCGTGAGCAGGCCTATGGCCGCATCGTCAACACCGTCTCCGCCGCCGGCATCTATGGCAATTTCGGACAGGTGAACTACTCGATGGCCAAATTGGGCCTGCATGGCATGACCCAGAGCCTGGCGCAGGAGGGTGCATCGAAGAACATCGTCGTCAACTCGATCGCTCCGATCGCCGGATCGCGCCTGACCGCGACCGTGATGCCGCCGCAACTGCTCGAAGCGCTCAAGCCCGAGTGCGTCAGCCCGCTGGTGGCCTATCTGTGCAGTGAAACCAACAAGGACAGCGGTGGGCTCTATGAAGTCGGCGCCGGCTGGATCGGCAAGCTGCGCTGGGAGCGCACCCAGGGGGTCGAATTCTCCAGCAGCGGCACCTTCACCCCGGATGATGTGGCCAGCAAGTGGGCCGAACTGGGTGATTTCACCAACTCGACTCATCCGACCAACACCCAGGAGTCGATGGCGCCAGCCATGAAGCTGGCGGGTCTGGGCTGAGATCAGGGTCTGCGCGATCGCCCCACTGTGCGGGGCGATCGTTCATTCTACCGGTGGAATTTCGCGTTGCCGCTGTGCCCGCTCCGCCGCTTCCAGGGTTTGCAGAATCAGCGTATTGATCGTCATCGGACCCACGCCACCGGGCACCGGCGTGTAGGCCATCACCCGCGACTTGACGCCCTCCAGGTCGACATCACCCATGCCGCCCGGATGGTAGCCCGCATCGACCACCACGGCACCCTCTTTCACCCAGTCGGCACGAATGAAGGCCGGAATACCCACTGCCCCGACGATCAGATCGGCCCGCCGCAGATGGTCGGCGAGATCGACGGTTCTGGAGTGGCAGACCGTCACCGTGCAATGGGCATTGAGCAGCATCAGCGCCATCGGTTTGCCGAGGATCGGGCTGCGACCAACCACCACCGCATGCTTGCCGATCAATGGAATCTGATAGTGTGCCAGCAACCGCATGATGCCCGCCGGCGTGGCCGCGCCGTAAGCCGCCTCGCCCATCGCCATGCGACCAAAACCGAGACAGGTGACGCCATCGACATCCTTTTCGGCAGCAATGGCATCGAAGCAGCGCCGCTCATCGATCTGCGCCGGCACCGGATGCTGCAACAGAATGCCATGGACATCAGGATCACGGTTGAGCCGATCGATCTCGGCCAGCAGCTGTTCGGTGGTGGTCGATGCCGGCAGTTCGATGGCATGTGATTTCATGCCCACCCGTCGACAGGCATTGCCCTTCATGCGCACATAGGTTGCCGAGGCCGGGTCATCACCGACCAGCAGGGTGGCCAGGATCGGCGTGGCACCGCCTGACGCCGATTCGAGCCGGATCACCCGCTGGGCAATCTGCCGTTCGCAACTCTGAGCCAGTGATTTGCCATCGAGCAGCATCGCACTCATCGATTTGGATTTCCGTTGTTGAATTTGTCGAAGTGGTCAAGAACCCGCCATGGTGGGTTGTGCTATATCTATTGCATTGCATCGCCATGAGGCGTCATTTTATCGCAGTCCATCCACGGAGAGCGCGCTTGACCCCCAGTCTGGACGCCGAACAGCAGCTGCCACCCTCTGCAGGGGTCACGCTCTCATCCAGTTTTGCGCTGCTTTATCAGGGGCTGCATGAGACGTTGGTCGAGTCGGTGAAGGAGGCGCGGTCGCTGGTCGAGGAGAGTTGCCACCAGCCACGCTCGATCGCCACCCTGAGCCAACTGCTGCACCAGATCGGCGGCGCACTGCGGTTGGCGGAGCTGAAGGGCGCCATCGAGCTGGTGGATGAAATCGATGCAGTTGTCTGTGCTGCCAACAGCGAAGGTTTCGATTCACAACGGGCCACACTGCTGCTCGATGCCCTCGATACCCTGCTGCGCTACCTGGACTGCCTGCATGCAGGGCGCAAACCACTGCCGGCACTGCTGCTGAATGCGATCAACCGGGTGCGTGTCGCCAGCCGGCGCCCGCCGCTGCCGGATTCATGCTTCGATCTCGGTCACTTTAGACCGAGTCACCCCTTGCCAGAATTTGGTGTCGCCAAAACCCAGCCGATCGACAGCCAGAAACGGCTGCGCCAACTCTATCAGGTCGGGTTGACCAACCTGTTGCGGGAACAGAATGTCGAACAGAGTCTCGGCTGGATGGCGCATGCCCTCGACCGACTGGCGCCAGGAGGGAGCAATCCATGGCGCACCACCCTGTGGCGACTCGGCAATACACTTTTGCGACGCTTCGCTCTCGACAAGAGGGTGCCGGATGACGGGGGAAAACGGCTGTTCAGCGCACTGGACCGGCAGATCCGTCTGCAGATCGAGCAGAGCGACGAGACAGCGCTCATCGAGACATTGCGTGCATTGATCACCGAATTCGTCTATCTGCTGCGGCTCGATCGCAGCAGTGACGATGCGATCGACCAGTGGTTGACGCTGATCGCCGCCCCCGAGCTCGACCACAGTGAACGTGACCTGCTGGTCGGTCGGCTCCATCTCGATGGCGAAGACCAGCGCACGCTGGATGCCGTGTGCGGTTCGCTGCTCAACGAGCTGCAAAGCCTGCGCCGCTACCTCGAAGGGCTGGCGATCGCTGCGCCTTTCCGGCGCGAGGTGGTGAGCAGTTTCGTTGATCAGTTCCGGGAGCTGAATGGCGCATTGCATGCCGGCAATCTCCGCGTCCCGGTTGAAGAAGGTCTGCGACTGCAACAGGCGCTGCTGGAGTGGCTCGAATCGGGGACGGATGCGCCGCCCACCGAGGCGCAACTCAAGCAGGTCGCTGAACAGGTCGTCGCGCTCGAACAGCGGTTGATCGGGTTTCGCCATGACGATTCCGCCGCTGATCAGCAGCCCCCGCTGCTGCGTGAAGCGAGGCAGGCATTGGCGCAGGAGGCCCAGGCCAATCTGGCGATCTGCAAGCAGGCCATCGAGAGCTATCTGAGCAGCAGGGAGCGCCTGCATCTGGCCAATCTGGCCGAGGTGCTCGACAGTGTCAGAGGCGCTGCGCTCTTTCTCGAACGCAGTGAATTGATCGAACTGATCGAGCGGGTGTTGCAGTTCATCACCCTGCTTCCGGCGCACGATGGAAAGAATCTGCTTGCCGAGGTCGAAGCCCTGGCCGACACCTTGATCATTCTGGAGTTCCTGTTCGGTACGCCCGTCGATCAACCACTGGATGCCGCACTGCTGCAACTGGCCCGGGTGACGGCCATGACGCTGTCATGACTGCTCGCCAATTGCTCGCCGGATCGATCTGAGTTAACTTGCCAGAAAATGCAGGGTTGATTGCATCGACCCTGTGGCTTTTCATCACAATAAAACGATCGCGAGGAGCTTTCATGGCCGTTGCACTGAGAAAAGGGCAAGAATATGTGGTTGGCAAGCCACCGACTGCCGCACTGCCAACCCTGGCCTTTGGACTTGGCTGGGATGTCAAACAGAGCTTCTCCAAAGGCGTCTTGGGAATTGGTTCCGGAAAGAGAAAGCGCGCGGTCGATCTCGATGCCTCCTGCCTGCTGTTCGATGGCAACAAGGAGTTGGTCGACCAGGTCTGGTTCCAGCAGTACCAGAGCGAAGGCGGCGCGGTCGTCCACTCGGGTGACAACCAGTCAGGCAGTGCTCCCGGGGCGGACGAGATCATCCATGTCAACCTCTCCAAGCTGCCGGACAAGGTGCAGACGCTGGTCTTCACGGTCACCTGCTTCAGCGAACTCAGTTTCGACAAGGTCGACAACGCCTTCATCTCACTGGTCGATACGGTCACCCGTGCCGAAGAGGCGCGTTTTGATCTGGCGGTAGAGGGCGGCCAACACACTGCACTGGTGATCGGCAAGCTGACCCGCCGTGGCAGTGACTGGGTCTTCACCGCCCTCGGTGTCGAGGGCGAGGGACACACCTTCGTCAAGCTGCTGCCGCTGATCAAGACCCTGATCTGACGCAGTCGCACAAGGCGGCCCAGCAACGCGGGGCCGCCTTGTCACTGCCGACACAGGTTTGCGGGCTCACCAGGCGCCTCCGATCCATTGATCCAGCCGATCAGAGCAGCTTCGGTTCTGAAACCCTCGAACTGAGCGCCCCACTGACGGCACCGCAGAATCCTTCACCGATGCTCAGATTGCTGATCCAGAAGAGTCTGGCCGTTGTGCTGCTTCTGCCGATCGGCTGGTTCGTCTACCGCTTTCCACTGCTGCGTCCTGAACTTGCGCTCCTCTATGGCAGCTATCTGCTGCTGCTGCACAGATATCCGCATGCCTGGCTGCTGGTGGTTCCCGCGCTGTTGCCGCTGCTCTGCCTTGCGCCCTGGAGTGGCCGGCTCTTTTTCGATGAATTCGATGCCTTGGTGCTGGCCACGCTGGCCGGGATTCTGCTCGTGGGGCAAAGAGCGCCCGTCAGGGTCGGCTGGCCACCGCTGAGGGTTCTGCTTCTGCTGAGCCTGTTTCTGCTGCTCTTCATTTTCGGTGTCCTGCGTGGACTTTGGCCCCCCCCATCGCTGGACCACAACAGTACAGCGAATTACTACAGCCCGCTCAACAGCCTGCGCAGCGGCAAGGGCTTCTTGTGGGCGTTGCTGCTGGCGTGGCTGTGGCGCTGGCAGAGCGGTTTTGACCGCGCCTCACGGCTGCTGTTTCTGCGTGGCACGACCTTGGGCGGAATGGGTGTGCTGCTGGTGGTACTGTGGGAGCGCGGTGTACTGGAAAATCTGTTTTTCTACCAGAATCACTGGGCACTGCTGGGCAGTCTGCTCGATTTCCATACCACCAGTCGCGCCACCGCGCTGTTCTTCGACATGCATGTGGGCGGTGCCGCCATCGATGGCTATCTGCTCTGCGCCTTGCCGCTGGTGGCGATTCACATTCTCCATGAATCGCGAGCGCTGCCGAGGGCCGTGGCGGCGATGGCCTTCTTCGGACTGCTCTACGTGGCTCTGGTGACCTTCTCGCGTGGGCTCTATCTGGGAGTGCTCACCCTATTCGTGGTGGCGGGCCTCTGGATCGCCAGCCATGCCGGATCGCGCTATCCGCGCATCCAGTTTCCACTCACCTTTCTCTGCCTGCTGCTGTTGCTGCTGACGAGCATGCTCTTGCAGCGTCATGGTGGCTTTCTGGCAACCTGTGCCGCACTGGCGGCATTTTCGGGTGCGGCCCTGCTGTGGGGACAATCGGCCCGTTTGCACTGGATGGTCGGACTGACGCTGTCTGGCCTGATTCTGGGCAGTGCCACGGCACTCGTCGTCCACGCCATGCTGACCAGCAAATGGGTCAGCAATACGCCGATGTTCGCCTGGACGATGGCAGCGGCAGCGACCACGATCGTGGTCATTCTCGGGGCCGTTCTGATGCAGCGCTGGAAGCCATATCTCTCGGCGCCACGGCAATTCTCCCTGCTGCTTGCAGTCAGCCTGACGCTGGCATTGATGGTACCGTCGATCTTCGGCTATCGGATGGAGAGCCGTTTCTCTTCATCGCTGGATGATCTGTCTGAACGCATCCAGCATGTACGCACTTCGCTCGGCCTGATGGGCAACGATGTTCTGACTCGACTGCTGGGCGTCGGGGTCGGGCGGTTTCCAGCCTCCTACTACTGGCAGGAGGAGATTGCCAAGCAGAAGGCCGTCGGCACCTTCTGGTTTCAACACGAAACGGGACACGAAAACTATCTGACCTTTGCCGGGGCCCACGATCTGCGGCTTGGTCAGGCCATCGACATGAAGCCGGCAGAGCGCTATCTGCTCAGTCTCGATGTCAGAACGGCCGACCCCGAGGCTGCGCTGTCACTGCGCATCTGCCACCGCAGGCTGATCGAGCCCTCCGAATACAACCCGCTCTGCTGGGACAGGGGCGAAATCGTCAAGGGCGCATCCGGGCAGTGGCAACACCTGCAGTTCACGGTCGACAACGAGTTTCTCGGCAGCTGGCGCAATCAGATCAAGGCACCGCTGTTCCTGCTGTTCAGCAACCGGCGTGAATACCGTTTCAATCTGATTCCGCAGACCTTTCTCGACATCGACAACCTCTCGCTGAAGGATGCATCGGGCCGGGAACTGCTCAGCAATGGCGATTTCGAGCGCGGCATCGACCGCTGGTTCGGCTTCTACGACTTCAACCACCAGCATTGGCACATCGAGAGCCTGCTGCCGCATCTCTATTTCGAACTGGGTGGGATCGGAGTGGGTCTGTTCGGCCTGCTGGTGATGGTCTCGATCATCCGCGCCAGCAGGTTGGTCGGGGCAGGGGAGCTGTTCCACGCCGCACCGATGCTGTCGCTGTGCGGAGTGCTGAGTGCCGGGATCTTCAACGGCATGGTCGACGCGCCGCGGGTACAACTACTGATCTATCTGCTGCTGCTGTTGCCGTTGCTGCAACCTGGACGCTTCATGGTGCCGGCTCGGCCGGAAGGGCAGGCGCAACCGTCATGAGGTGAATGGCTGCCCGGTGATCGCTACTCACCGGGCAGCCCGATGGCATCAGGCAGTGGCGGCCGCGCTGGGGCGCTGCTTCATGCGCTCATACCAGGCCAGCAACTGGGTGCAGCCCGGGTCGATGTTCTGTCCGACGCCACGACCGAAGTCGATGAAGGCAAAGAGCATCAGGTCAGCCAGCGTCAGCCGCTTGCCGCAGACGAATTCCTTGCCGGCCATCTGGCCATCCAGCCATTTGAGTCCATCCTGGGCCACGGCTTTCAGCCCCGGTGCCGCTTCGGGGATGATCCGCATCCGCGACTCGAACAATCTGGCCCCTTCGGCAAAGCGAAAACCGCTGCCCAGCGGTTCACAGATCTTCAGATCGATGCGGCGGGTCCACATGCGGGTTTCGGCGCGCTCCTGGGCGCTGCTGCCGATCAGTGCCGGTTGCGGTTGCAGCTCTTCGAGATATTCGCAGATGGCCACGGTTTCGCTGATGACAGTGCCATCGTCCAGTTCGAGTGCCGGCAGTTGACCTGCCGGATTCTTGTTCAAAAAGGGCTCCTTGCGGTTCTCTCCGGCCAACAGATCGACCGGCACGGTCTCAATGTTGAGCCCTTTTTCGGCCATGAACAGTCGGACCAGCCGCGGATTGGGACCCATCGACGAGTAGAGTTTCATCTTCATCTTCTCCTGTTATTGTGATTCTCGGCAGGTGGATTGTTGCCGATAGCCCATTCGGCCACAAGTCGGCAGTCAACTGCGGTGGCCATGGGGTCATGGTCGCATCACCGCCGAAAACAGCTCTTCTCATGCATCAAAAAAACGCTCAACTCAATGTTTTATAGAGTTATTGAGTTGTCATCCCCGTTGATGGCGGCGAAACAGCGGCTGCGGGTCATCGCTGGCGCCCTGATAGGGGGCGGTGAAGTCATCAAAGGCGGCCAGCGCACTGTCGGGATCGAGGCTCTCTGGAAGAACCAGTGAGTCAAAGCCGCAACGACCGAGAAAATAGATCTGGTCCAGCCCGATATCACCCAGGGCGCGCAGTTCGCCGGCATAGCGGTAGTGGTCGCGCAGCAGACGGGCATAGGAGTAGCCGCGCCCATCGGTGAAGGTCGGAAAGTGGATCGCAATCAAGGCGAAGTGGGGCAGGTCGGCGGCAATCAGCTCGGGCGGCTGATCGCAACCGAGCCAGATGCCCAGTGGCGAACCACGCTCCAGCAGCGCCTGCCGTTGCGTCTGCCAGCATTCGAGCGAAACGATCAGCTGACCCTGTGCCGGTACGGCATCGCCATCACGCAGCAGTTGCCACTGATCCTGGCAGAGCGCTCGATGCTTAATGACTGGCTGGGCCATAGACCTGCTCCTTGAAGGGTTCAAGACCGACGCGGCGGTAGGTGTCGATGAACTTCTCACCCGTCGTGCGCTGTTCGACATAGACCTTGACGATCTTCTCGATGACGTCAGGGATCTGCTGCTGCGAGAAAGAGGGGCCCATCACGTCGCCGAGCGCCGCCTCTTCGCCTTCGCCAGCGGAGCCGCCGAGTGAAATCTGATAGTACTCCGCCCCTTTTTTGTCGACACCGAGAATGCCGATGTGACCGACATGGTGGTGGCCGCAGGCATTCATGCAGCCGGAGATGTTCAGATCGATCCGGCCCAGTGCATAGAGCTGCTCGATGTCGTCGAAACGGCGCTGGATCGCTTCGGCGATCGGAATCGACTTGGCGTTGGCCAGCGAGCAGAAGTCGCCGCCGGGGCAGCAGATGATGTCGTTCAGCGTGCCGATGTTGGGGGTGGCCAGATGCAGCGCCTCGAGCTGCTGCCAGAGCTGTTCGAGTTCGCTCTGGCGCACGTCGGCGAGAATCAGGTTCTGTTCGTGGCTGACGCGCAGCTCGCCGAAGCTGAAGCGGTCGGCCAGGTCGGCCACCGCCTCCATCTGCCAATCATCGAGGTCGCCCGGTGCAATGCCGGTCCGTTTAAGCGACAGCGTCACCGCCGCATAGCCGGGCTGCTTGTGCGGCATGACATTGTGCTCCAGCCAGCGGCCGAAAGCCGGCTGGCGAGCTGCCAGGGCCGCCAGCTCGGCACTGCGATCGGCCAGCGCTGCATAGGCTGGCGGAGTGAAGAAGCCCTGCACCCGCTCGATCTCCTCGCGCGTCAGCGTGATGGCGCCGTCGCGCAGCCCGTTCCACTGCGCCTCGACCAGGCGGGTGAACTCCTCGGCGCCGAGTGCCTTGACCAGAATCTTGATGCGCGCCTTGTACTTGTTGTCGCGCCGTCCCAGCATGTTGTAGACCCGCAGGATGGCTTCGAGGTAGCCCAGCAGATGCCGTTCCGGCAGCTGATCGCGAATCAGCGTGCCGATGACCGGCGTGCGGCCAAGGCCACCACCGACCCAGATCTGACAAACCACCTCGCCCTGCGCATTGCGATCGAGCTGCACGCCGATGTCATGCACCGCGATGGCGGCGCGGTCGGATTTCGCGCCATTGACCGCAATCTTGAACTTGCGCGGCAGGTAGGCGAATTCGGGGTGGAAGGTGGACCACTGCCGGATCAGCTCACAGTAGGGACGCGGATCGACGACCTCGTCGGGCGCGATGCCGGCGAACTGGTCGCTGGTGACATTGCGGATGCAGTTGCCGCTGGTCTGGATCGCATGCATCTGCACCGTGGCCAGTTCGGCGAGAATATCGGGCACATCCTCGAGTTCGGGCCAGTTGAGTTGCAGATTCTGCCGGGTGGTGAAGTGGCCATAGCCCTTGTCGTAGTGGCGGCAGATGGTGGCCAGCTTGCGCAACTGGGTTGAACTGAGCAGACCGTAGGGGATGGCGATGCGCAACATCGGCGCCACCCGCTGGATGTAAAGCCCGTTCTGCAGCCGCAGCGGGCGGAACTGGTCGTCGTTCAATGCGCCATCGAGGTAGCGTTCGGTCTGGCGACGGAACTGGCGAACCCGCTCGTTCACCAGTTGCTGATCATAGTGGTCGTAGATGTACATGGTGCAAGATTCAGCAGGTCGATCGGATCGGTGTTTTCTTCGAGCCCAAAAGCAAGCCCGCAAGGATAACAGGGAAGGCGCCCCGGCAAAAACGCCATTTCGGTGGGGAGATCACCCGCCACGGCAGGCTGACCTGTTGCAGCGGGCATGACACAATATCGGCGCGCTGAACCGAGTGAACTGGCAAGGCAAACCTGCACCAGCTCGAGCACAAGGCGTGTTACCCCCATCAATTCACTGGACAATGAACCGGAGTCGACATGAGTCAGATCACATGGAGCGATGAGCATCACGCCTTTCGTGCAGCATTCGCCAAGTTTCTCGATACCGAGGCCGTGCCCTACCACGCCGAGTGGGAAAAAAAAGGGCAGGTCGACCGTGCCATCTGGACCAAGGCGGGTCAGAACGGCTTTCTCTGCTACACCCTGCCCGAGCAGTATGGCGGCTCCGGGGTCGACTTCCGCTATACGCTGATCGCGGTCGAAGAGGTGTCGCGCCGTTCACTCTCCGGTCTGGGTTTCGGTGTGCACTCCGACATCGTCGCGCCCTACATCCTCAAGCACAGCATCAGCGAAGAGCAGAAGATGCGTTACCTGCCCAAGCTGGCCAGCGGCGAGATGGTCGGCGCCATTGCCATGACCGAACCGGGTGCCGGTTCCGATCTGCAGAGCATCCGCACCACGGCGATCCTCGATGGTGACCACTACGTGGTGAATGGCTCCAAGACCTTCATCACCAACGGCCAGCACTGCGACCTGCTGATCCTGGTCTGCAAGACCGACCCCACGCTGGGCGCCAAGGGCGTCAGCCTGCTGCTGGTCGAAGCCAACACCCCCGGCTTCGTCAAGGGACGCAACCTCGACAAGATCGGCATGAAGGCGCAGGACACTTCGGAACTCTTCTTCCAGGACATGCGGGTGCCCAAGGAGAACCTGCTGGGTGAAGCCGGCAAGGGGTTCGGCTACCTGATGACCGAACTGCCGCAAGAGCGGCTCACCATCGGTGCCGGCGCCATCTCCTCGGCCGAGGTGGCCCTGGAGCGGACGCTGGAATACACCAAGGAGCGCAAGGTGTTCGGCAAGTCGGTCGCCGACTTCCAGTACAACCGCTTCAAACTGGCGGAGATGGCCACCGAGATCACCATCGGCCGCAGCTTTCTCAACCACTGCATCGAACTGCACGTCAACCGGCAGCTGGACGCCGTGACCGCCGCCAAACTCAAGTGGTGGAGCACCGAACTGCAAAACCGCGTCATCGACCAGTGCCTGCAGATGCATGGCGGTTTCGGCTACATGTGGGAGTTCCCGATTGCCCGGCAGTTTGCCGATTCACGGGTGTCGCGCATCTATGGCGGCAGCAACGAGGTGATGAAGGAGATCATCGCCCGCACCCTTTGATGCCGAAGTGCCCCGCATGGCGCACCGTCCATGCGAGGCCAGCTGACCGACGACCCGAGGTGAAGTGAGATGAGCGACAACCCCCTGCAACAGCTGCGCGCACTGGGCCAGAGCCCCTGGTTCGACTACATCCGCCGCGAACTGATCACCTCCGGTGAACTGGCACGGCTGATCGAGAGCTCGGCCCTGGGCGGCATCACCTCCAACCCATCGATCTTCGAGGAGGCGATCACCCGGCACCATGACTATGACGCAGCCATCGCGGCCCGACTGCGCGAGCCGGTCACCGCCGAGCAGCTCTACCATGCGCTGGTGGTCGAAGATGTTTCGCTGGCGGCAGCGGCCTTCCTGCCGCTCTATCGGCAGACGGCGGCGGCCGATGGCTATGTCAGCCTCGAAGTTTCACCCCATCTGGCCCATGACAGCACGGCAACGCTGCAACAGGCGCGGCAGCTCTGGCATGAGATCGACGCGCCCAATCTGATGATCAAGGTGCCCGCCACCCAGGCCGGGCTGCCGGCCATTCGCCAGTTGATTGCCGAAGGCATCAACGTCAATGTCACGCTGCTGTTCGGTCTGGAGCGCTATCGGGCGGTGCTCGACGCCTTCACCGCCGGCCTCGAACAGCGCCAGCAGCAGGGGTTGCCGCTGACCGGCGTCGCCTCGGTGGCCAGCTTCTTCATCAGTCGCATCGACACGCTGATCGATCCACGACTCGACCGGCTGGCCGCCAGCGAACCCGAGGCGACGCAGTGGCGTGGAGAGAGCGCCATTGCGCTGGCCCGACTGGCCTACCGGCATTACCAGCAGTGGCGGAATTCCCCCCGCTGGCAGCGGCTGGCCGCCGCCGGTGCGCAGCCGCAACGGCTGCTGTGGGCCTCCACCTCGGCCAAGGATCCGGCCTATGCCGACACCAAATATGTCGAGGCGCTGATTGGCCCGGAGACCGTCAACACCCTGCCGCCGGCGACCTTGGCCGCCTACCGCGACCATGGCCAGCCGGCCGTTCGCATCGATCAGGATGAACCGCCGGCGCAAGCGTTGGTGGCGGCGCTGACGCGACTCGGCATCGATCTGGAGCAGGTGGCGGAGCAACTGGAGCAGGAGGGCGTGCTCAAGTTCGTCGAGGCCCACGACCGCCTGCTGGCGGCACTGGCGGCGCGCTGCGGCGGGTGATGATGTTTTCTGCCATTGGGGCGCGATATGAGGCCCCCATTGCTGGCCATCTCGTGTTGGCTCGAAGGATGGTCCAGAGCATCCGACGTGCTGCTGGAGTTTTCACCAAAATTTTGCATCGAGCCTTGCCGCCCCATTCCACACGTGGATGTGTTGCCAGGCATTTCATGGAGTATGGCTGGCGCGATGAACTGGATTGAAGAACAATTGCAACTGACACAAGCATGGGACTGGATTCTGCAAGCGATTCAGTCACTTCTCACCAATCCCGGCTTGGGCTCCTGGGTGCAGTTGCTGCTACTGATACTCTTTTCTGCCTTCATAGCTGTATTTCTATTTCCTGGACTGTTTTTGCGCTGGCGTTTGGGTCAAATCCGCAGATCTCTCGTCAAAACAAAACAAGCCAAGAATTCAATCTCCCCAGCGGATCTGGATAGGTTGTTTTCGGATGATAAAAAACTGCTGCATTTATGGGAGGAGTTCAAAGACACGCTTCATGCTCAGAAAGAAGAGAGAGACGGGCTAATCATCTCCGGTGCTTGGCGTGCCACCGCGCCGGCGGAATCATTTTTCAACATCCAATCAGTCGCGGAGGGTCGACTACGGACCGAATTCTTCAAGCATTTACCCGGGATTTTTACGGGTATCGGTATCATCGGCACGTTTTCTGGCCTCATCCTTGGTCTGCAAAATTTCGAGGTGCCTGACGATCCTGCCAAAGTTCGATCAAGTCTGGATGGCTTGTTGCATGGTGTTTTTGAGGCATTCATTGTCTCTGCCACAGCCATTGGCTTGGCAATGCTGGTGACCTTTCTCGAAAAGGCGCTGCTCGCATCACTTTACCGTTGCACAGAAGAGATTGCCCAGCATCTGGACGGCCTGTTCACGATGGGTGCCGGAGAAGAGTATCTCGCGCGGCTGGTTCTGGCGTCAGAGGACGCGGCGGCACAATCGAAAATCCTCAAGGATGCACTCGTCGGCGATCTCAAGGTCATCCTGCAGGAGATGACAGATCGTCAGGTTGCCGCGAGCGCTGCACACTCCGAAGCCCTGGGCAGACAGATCACCAGCGGCATCGAAACCAGTTTGCAGAGTCCATTAGAGAAAATTGGCGAAATTGTGGCCAAGGCCAGTGGTGAACAGACCACAGCAGCGACGGATTTGCTGAAGGACGTGATGGCAAGCTTCGGTCAGCGTTTGAATGACCTGTTCGGTGGGCAGATTTCCGGAATTCAGGAGTTGAATCAAAAAAGTGCTCAGGCAATGCAGGATGCAGTCGCATCCTTGAATAATCTAGTCGGGAAAATGGCCGAAAACAGCGAGCGGTCAGGTAACGCAATGGCCGACAAGATGGCCAGTGCAATCGAAGAAATGGAGCGTCGACAAGCCGAAATCAATGGACAGACGCGCAGCCTCGTCGAAAGCATCCGTGACATCGTTTCAAAGTCGCAAAACGAAACCAACGCAGAGCTCCAGAGAGCCGTCGCTGCTCTCGGCGCACAGATGCACGAAATGATTGGCGCGTTACAGGAACAGGCGACGCGATCGCATGAAGAGCAGCAACAGCGCGAGCGCAGCTTCGTCGAAACGACCAGTGGCGAGGTTGGCAGGATCGGCGAATCGGTAGCACAGGTCATCGAGCAAATGGTTGACGCCACTGAGCAGATGAAGCGCAGCGTCACTTTGTTGCAACAGGTCACGACGACCTCCATCGACCGTCTCAATGACGGCGCCCAGACACTGGAGCGAAGCGCAATCGCTTTCGCCGAGGCTGGCAATGGGGTGACCGGTACGCTGGATAAGACAACCGCTCTCGCCAGCAAGCTGACGGAAGTCAGCGGAGGCCTCACCACTTCGGCTACAGCCCTGCAAACGGTGCTCGCCGATTATCGGGCCAACCGGGAGGCCACCGAAATGATGCTCACGCAGTTGCGGACGGTGGTCGAGTCTGCCAAACGAGAGGCATCGCTGACGCAGGAAGTACTGGTTCGGATTGAAACCGCCGCGACTAAACTGGGGCTCGCGCAACTGGACATCGAGAAGTATCTGGATGGTGTGTCCGAAGTGCTTGCGCAAACCCACGAGACGTTTGCCGATCACATGACCCGCAGCCTGGATCGCGCCAACGTCGACTTCCATCAGAAGCTCAGTGATGCGGTCGGCTTGCTTGGCTCCGCCATCCAGGAGCTTGAATCCACGCTTTCCGATCTGCCCGTCCCTCGCCGATAAGCCATGTTCGGTCAATCGTCACACGCCAAGCGGCGACCGCGAGATGAGGCAGAAAAGCCATTCTGGATTTCCTACGCCGATCTGATGACTGCCTTGATGGTGCTGTTTCTGGTCGTGATGGCCGTCGCTTTGCTGGCTGTGACCAAGACTGTTTCTCAGCGCGAACAGAAAGAGGCACAACATCGGCAAGACATCGAGCGCCTGCTAGACCGATTTGAAGAAGTTTCCCGACAGGAACGCTTCCGCGGTATTACCATCAACCGCGACCGCCATGTTGTTGATTTCGGCTCTCGGGCACAGTTTCCGTTCGCCAAATCCACGCTGACGCTGGAGCAGCAGCAGTTGCTTCGCGCCTTCGTCCCGGAACTCCTGGCGATTGCCAGCGGCGATCTGGGACGGCGAGTGCTCAAGGAGTTCGTCGTCGATGGCTTCACCGACAAAACCGGCTCGTACCTCTCCAACTTGGATTTGAGCCTTCAGCGCAGCCAACGAGTCTTGTGTGCCTTGTTTGCCAAGTCTGGCCCGGGAGAAACGCCGATGACTCAGGATCAGCTCGAACAGGTGCGCGCGCTGTTCGTGGTCGGCGGCTATTCGTTCAACGCAGCGAAGGCGACTGACGAGGAGAGCCGCCGCGTGGAGTTGCGTCTGCAATTCCTCGGCATCCACGAAAACCGCCGCTCGACCGAAGATGTCGCACCGGGCAACTTCGGTACTTGCGCGCTGCCCAGCTCATGAACGCGCTCGATCGACTCAAGCGCCTTCTCGATCAGGGGTCTCAGCAGGCGCTTGCCCGGCCGTGGGGCGCAAGCGATTCGCTTGACAAGCACGTTGCCGATCTGCAACGCCGACTGCGCAGCGGCGCACCGCTGCCACAACACGACCAGCAGGAAGAAGCCGTCCGGCGATTCTGGAGCAATCAACGAATCGATACCCTCAGGGAGGCGCGACTGGTGTCTTATGGCGTCGCCTTGCCGGTCGGGCCGCAGCGGTTCAGGATCATCGAAGATGAGAGGCGATTTCCGGCACTGATCGAAGGCGTGGATCGCTACCTTTCCAAGCCACGACAGTACCGCCGCTGCTACCAGGGACTGCTTTCGGGCTACTTCGGTTACGATGCGGAAGCAGAGAAAACACCCAAAACCGGTCGCGATAACTGGCACACATTGCGTGCCTATCTTGGCGAGCGCTCGGGGCGGATTCTCGATCGCCCTCGCAATCCGCAGTGGGCCGAATCGTTACAACGGCATCCAACGCTGTTTGGCGAGGATCCCTGTGCACCCTATGGTCCAGCCTTGCTGGCCGGCAATCGCACCGAAGTTGACGAGTTACGTGAGGTGCTGCGCATCTCCGACAGCTCCTGGTTCATGCGCAAGCTGTTTCTGGCGCAAATTCAGGCTGCCATCAGAAAACCCGACCGCCCGTTTCAAGACTTGCTGGCGGGCATTCTTGAACTGCTGCGCGAAAATCAGATCATCCGTGATCAAGGGCTTGCATTGGTCCTTGACCGTTACGCCAATATCAACCCCGCGCCGCTTCATAAAGCGCTACGGGACATGGCAGTCGACGGCTGGGGCAACCCTTGGCTCGACCGCAACAAGCCGCGCTGGGGGCTTGTAGGCCCAACTGCTCGCACGATGGTGACAGATTGGCTCAAGCTGGAATTCATCGAAACCTTTTTTACCCTTCTTGCTGAAGAGCATATCGGAGACCGCCGCCGGCTCGATTTCTGGAAACGCTATGTCGGTGCCATCGACGACATCCACTTTGCACTCGGCGCGGATGCTAGGGCTAACCGAAGCAGCGATTTCGTGGCTCTACGCAAAAAAATGGAAGGACGACGGGTTGAACTGCGGGACACGGCCAAGACCAACAACGCTTTCATCATGAAGATAGGGCCGATCACTGTCGTTGAATTCAGCGGTTACAGCAACGCCTGCTATGGATACCAGGCACCTTTGCCGTTTCATCTGAATACGCCGGTGTGTATGCCTGTTGACGCACGGAATTCCTTGAAAAATTCTGCAAACTCATTCCGGCTCAAACATCAGGACAATATCCAAGGATACGCCACATGGGAGGACCGCTTCCAGGCGAAGTTGGCGAAGGAGTATGGCATTCATCCAAAGGAACAAGGTGGTCGAACACAAAGATCAGAAAATTGGCCTGTTCCACAAACTCCAGAGCCGGGGTCATCAGGTACAGCGATGCCGCAATCGAGATACCATGCAATTTTGCAGTATGCAAGTAAATATGAATTGAAAATCGAAGATTTCAGGTCGCAAAACGGTAATCTCTGGATTCGTGTCGATGACTCGGATTCTCGTATCAACAAGGTGCTTTCTGGCTGGGGATTTCAGTACAAGAATTCCCATAAGGGGTGGTGGTGGAGGGAGTAGTGAGTCTTTTCAGGCGAGTACGACGCGATAAGGCAATTGCCTGGTATCTGTGCGAGCGGGAGCAGGTTCTTCTGCTTGGTCATACGCCCATTGATGATTTCAGAAAAATCGAAGGAACGCTTCTTGATGGTTGGCTTGCCCAACTCGAAGATGATGGCTTTGCAGGCTCAACCGAAGATGGTTATGAAATCCCCTGGGATTCGATTTACGCGCTGCGTTCCCATCCAGAACATAAAGAGGCAATGAAACTGCTCGAACTGCCGGAAGTCGGCCATCTGACACCTGAATTGAGCAGCCGGGGCTCGTTGGAAGATCCAACGTTCAGTATCGCGATCTCTGGGTGGCGGCTGAACAACCAACCCTTACGGGGCGCTACGGTGACAGGCGCCGTTCTGAAAGAAACCGGCAGACGAATGCTTCTTCCACTTGAAGCGTGGCGATTGCTCAAGATGGTGCGTGAATTCGCTGCATGCCCACCTGAGCAGCGAAGCGGACAATATCAGCGGCTGGAATGGGGCCGCATCCGGCAGTTGGCAATTGAAGCGGGAGCCAACCTCGATACCTTTTTACGCAAGAGCGTGGCGCTGACGCCTGAGAAGCTGACCATAGAAATCAGAAAAATCGAGGTGGGTGACGATACTGTCATCGAGGTGCAGCCGGGTTTCGACAATGCGCCATCGGACTGGCTGGAGCGGTTCGATCGTCAGGCGACTGTTCGAGAGCGTTACGACATTCCAACGCAAGATGGAGTCATCCAGGTCATCATCACGCCTGATGTTCGTACGGTTCTCGAAGAGATCAAAAGCTTTTCGAACCGTCGCGTGGCTGGCGCCCGGGCGCAAGCCTTCATCGTCAACCCCTATGCGGCCTTGGGCGAGGCTGCCAATACAGTCATTGACGAGGATCAATTCGAGGCAGCGCGTAACAAAGCCGGACTCACCTATGAGCGATTTCTGCCACAATTCGAGCGGGACGGGTTGGACTACCCATTTAAGGTCGGCCTGCTCATTGAGAGTGCAACCACATGGGGTCAAACTTCATCAGAAACCATCTGGTTCGATGATGTCGCATTGGAGAAGTTCGTAAAGGCGTTGGAGCGTGCACTCGCCCGTAATTTTCAATTGCTCGGCTGGGAAGGTTACGACTTCGAACTACAAGGGGATGCGACCGAACACCTGAGTCAGTTGAAGAGCGCTCTGGAAAAACGTCGGCAACCGCCTCTGCTCATTCACTATGAGCAGCTATACGACATCAGCCACTATGCGCCACGCATTAGCGCTGTCGACATTGAACCGCCCTATTACTCACCATTCATTGCCAGAAAGCAGAGCGATCAAGGTTGGTTTCCAGAAAATCTTGTTTCGATGATTTCTTGGCAACCGGAGGGTGAAACAGAGTTTGTGTCGATTCCTGTTACCGAGAAAACATTTTCGATTCTCAGGAAAAAAATCGATGAAGCCAAGGCGTGTGGCGCCAGCGCATTCAAGCTGACCAGCCTGCCAAAACCAATGCCGGTGCAGGAGGCTGAGCGCATCATTGAGAGCTTTGACAAGGCATTTCATCATGCTCAAAGCGGGCACTGGGATCCAGCAAAAACAGAGTCTGGTATGGCTCGCCAACCAAGACGTAAGGCACTGGTGCTACGCGCCAATATCGGTGGAGTCGACTATGCCGAGGAGCGCAGTGAGGTTCTCTCAGCGACTGGCCGACAACCGGTCATTCCAGCCTCGCTCCGTCCAGATTGCGCACTTCTCCCACATCAGCAGGAGGGTGTTGCGTGGTTACAGACGCTCTTCAGCGCGGGTGGGCAGTATTGTCGTGGCGCGGTGTTGGCCGATGACATGGGTCTTGGCAAGACGCTTCAACTGCTGACACTGATGGCGTGGGCCATTGAACAGAACCCAGAAATTGAGCCAATGCTGGTTGTGGCGCCTGTATCTCTTTTGGAAAACTGGAAAGATGAAGCCATCAAATTCTTCAAGCCCGGTGTATTTTCGATTGTCACTGCTTACGGTGATGACTTGGCGTCGCTTCGAGTCCCCCGGGAAAGCATCGATCCGCGACTGCGAAACGAGGACGGCCTGACCCGTTTTCTCAAACCGGACTGGGTTGGTAACGCACGTGTTGTGCTGACGACCTATGAAACCTTGCGAGATTTCGAGTTCTCCTTTGCCGCGCAACGTTGGTCGATCATGGTTTGTGACGAAGCGCAAAAAATCAAGAACCCAGCCGCTTTGCTCACTCGTGCGGCAAAAAAACAGAATGTTGCTTTCAAGATCGCCTGCACCGGTACGCCGGTGGAAAATACATTGGCCGATCTCTGGTGTCTGTTTGATTTTATTCAGCCCGGCCTTCTGGGTGCGCTGAACAATTTTGGTCGACGTTACCGCAAACCGATTGAAGCTCGAACGGAAGAAGAGCAGGCGCGCGTCGAGGAGTTGCGAAAACTGATCGCACCGCAAATTCTACGGCGTACCAAGGCGGAAGTTGCCAAAGATCTACCACAAAAGATTGTGGTGGAGCACTCTCGGAAACTGCGTTTATCAAGCCGGCAACGCGATCTCTATATCGACGCCATCAACCTTTTCAATCAGCGTAACGACCCCGAAGCTGCAGCGCCCTTCAAGAACCACTTGGGATTGCTCCATTACTTGCGTCTGATTTGCACTGATCCACGACGTCATGGGCTTGATATTTTTAAACCGGATCCGCTGGGAAAATACCGCCAGATTGCCCCCAAGCTCGACTGGCTTCTTAATGAATTGGAATCAATAAAAGCGAAAAGTGATAAGGCCATTATTTTCTGCGAATTTCGGGATATTCAGCGATTGTTACGGCACTACATCGAAGAGTCCTTTGGTATTCGACCGGCCATCATCAATGGCGACACCTCAGCGTCCTCATCCTGTGCTGACAGTCGGCAGGCTCGGATTAAGGACTTTCAAAAAAGCCCCGGATTTGGCGTGATTATCTTGTCACCGCTTGCGGTGGGTTTCGGAGTAAATATTCAAGCCGCAAATCATGTGATTCATTACACGAGGACATGGAATCCCGCCAAAGAAGACCAGGCAACGGACAGAGCGTACCGAATCGGACAGAGCAAGGATGTCTACGTGTATTACCCCGTGGTTCGAGCAGATGATTTCATGACATTTGACGCGAAGCTCGATCAGCTGCTGGAAGAAAAACGCAAGCTTGCTGGCGATATTTTGAATGGATCCGGCGATCTTAAAACTGGAGATTTTGATTTGACCAGCGTCGTGCCGCCTGGAAAAATATTGCAGGATGAAGCGATCACGATGGATGCTGTGCTCCGGATGAACGGAGAGTATTTCGAAGGATTAACCGCGGTGCTTTATGTAAGACGTGGTTTTGATGTTCATAAAACGGCGTATCATGGAGATCACGGTGTCGATGTGGTTGCATTGTCAGGGCAAGACAAAGGTCTATTGATTCAGTGTAAGGCGTCTGGAAAAGAGGGTGGGAAACTTGGATGGGATGCCATCAAGGAGGTGGTTGGTGGACATGCGTTCTACTCCAGGCAATTTCCAGGCGTTGAGTTTGAGCGGGTTTGCGTCACCAACCAGTTTTTCAACGAACAGGCATGGATGCACGCCAGAGAAAATGGTGTCGAAATTATCGAGCAACCACAATTGGAGATCATGTTGAAAGAAACTGCCGTATCGATGCTCGATGTTGAGAAAATTCTTTACAC
>ERZ1645192.432-NODE-432-length-34598-cov-33.673335_pt1 | contig 34598 bp, 32 predicted proteins | sample MGYA00575354_ERZ1645192 | MGnify/ENA primary metagenome ERZ1645192 (study PRJEB40844, sample SAMN11349763) | freshwater sediment metagenome | isolation source: river sediment | host: Sediment | place: India: Faizupur Khadar , New Delhi | collected 2017-02-21 ...
GGAGCAAAGCTCGACGGGCACCATGCGCCTCGTCGATGCGAGCCTGGACATGCCCTACACCGGAGGGGCGGCACAGACCACCGGGATTCGTTTCCAGGACGTGCGGCTCGACCCTGGGGCCGAGATCCTGGACGCGCGCCTGGTCTTCACGGCCTACGCCACCAATACCGTCTCCGGGGCGTCGATGGTCTTCTTCGGTGAGGCGGCCGATAACTCGGCCGGCTTCAAGGCCACCGCCAACAATCTGTCCGCCTCCGCCCGGCCCACCACCACCGCGTCGGTGACCTGGGGCTCCGCCTCCAGCCCTGCGCTGACCGGATGGAACCGCGACGGCACCTACACTTCACCTGCCCTCACGTCGATCGTGCAGGAGGTCGTCAATCGCTCGGGGTGGCAGTCCGGAAACTCCCTCTCGTTCATCGTCAAGCCCGGCAGCGATCAGCGGCGCGCTCACAGCCACAACAGCAGCCCTGGCAAGGCCCCTGTCCTCAAGATCACCTACAAGGGCAGGCTCACAGCGAGCAGCAACTCGTCCGTCACGGTGCGCCAGCTCCTGAAGCAGACGGTCAACACCCTGGAGCCCGGGGGTTGGACCCCCATCGTGGACACGCTCTATGAGGCGGCCCGGTATTACCGGGGAGAGGGTGTCGTCCACGGAAAGACGCGCGGAACGGACGGTGACACGGTGGAGCGCAACACCAGGGTCAGTCACCCCGCGTCCTACACGGGCGGGACGGTCTATCGCCAATCCGGGTGCACGGACGCCAATCTGAGCGCCGCCGCCTGCGAGAGCGAGCGCATCGACGGCAGCCCGGTCTACGTTTCCCCCGTCGATGAGCTCTGCGGCTCGAACTACGTCATCCTTCTCACCGACGGCGAGGCCAACAACAACCACTCCGCGAGTCTCATCCGCAGTCTCGCCGGCATCGCAAGCTGCCAGGCGAAGCTCTCCAACAACGCCACCGTGCTCACGGGAGAGCAGTGCGGCATCGATCTCGGGCGGTTCCTGTACACCAAGGACCAGTTGAGCGCGCTCGCAGGCAGCCAGACGGTGGTGACCTACACCATCGGATTCAACCTGGACGCGAGCGACCCCGAGCAGGTGCACGCGGTCCAGTTCCTGAAGGACCTGGCCAAGGAGTCCGGGGGGCAATTCCGGCCCGCCACGACGGCGGCGGACCTGGCGGAGACCTTCCAGGCATTCTTCCTGGACATCCTGAACCGAAGCACCTCCTTCGCCGCACCCGCCCTTTCGGTGAACGCCTTCAACAAGCTCTATCACCGGGACGACGTGTACTTCTCGCTGTTTCAGCCGTCGGACCGCATTCGTTGGACCGGGAATGTCAAGAAGTACCGCCTGCGGAGCAAGCCGTCGGAATGCCCGGGCGGGGCGTTTACGGACGATTGCAGTCTCGGTGAGGTACTCAGTCAGGACGGCGAAGAGGCCATCGGTCCGGATGGCCGCATCAAGGATGGCATCAGCAGTTACTGGAGTTTCCAGGACGGCGACAAGATCCAGAAAGGTGGCGCCGGTAACGCGGGTCCCACACCTGCGAACCGCCGGGTGATCACCTTCACCGGGAGCGCCGACCCTGCGGGCGACAACCTGGCCGCTGCCGCTCACGAGGTCAAGGACACCAATTCCTTGCTGACCAACACGATGCTCGGGTTGGAGGGCACGGCGACCGCGGAGGCGCTGAGCGCGCTCATCTCCTGGGTGCGCGGGGTCGACGTCGACGAGGAGAACGACGATGGCGACACCCGCTACAGCTTCAGTGACCCGCTCCACTCCAGCCCGCAGGCGGTGACCTACGGGGGGAGCGATGCAGCCCCTGTCACGAAGCTGTTCGTGGGCACGAACGACGGCGGGCTGCGAATGATTGACGCGGAGACCGGCGAGGAAGAGTGGATCTTCTACCCGCCGGAGACGCTGTCGCTCCAGGCCCGCCTGCGAAGCAATCCCAAAGAGCTGCGGCACGTCTACGGGATGGACGGGACGCCCACGGTCTGGCTCAAAGACAGTGACGGCGATGGCACCATCGGCGACACCTCCGGCGACTTCGTGCGCGTCATCGTCGGGATGCGCCGGGGCGGGAACCACTATTACGCGCTGGACGTGACGCCCGCCACCCCCCTGACCGTGCCCGGGACGATTGCCCCGACCTACCCGAAATACCTCTGGCGGATCGACGGGGGCAGCGCGGATTATCCCCAGCTCGGCCAGAGCTGGTCCCGTCCGACGGTGGCTACGGTGCGCGTGGGGACCAGCACGGCGGGCCTGAGCGAGGTGCGTGACGTACTGATCTTCGCGGGTGGCTACGACGAGTCCCAGGACGGTGCCTTCGGGTCGAGCACCAGCGGCAACGCGATCTACATTGCCGACCCGCTGACGGGTGCGCGCAAGTACTGGATCAGCGGGACGGCCCACTCGGCGGGGGCCGGTGTCCAGGTTCCGGGCATGACCTATCCGATCCCGTCGGACGTCTCCGTCCTGGACGCCAACGGCGACGGTGCCATCGATCGAATCTACGTGGGTGACACGGGTGGCCAGCTCTGGCGCATCGACCTGGCGCCTGCGTCGGGTAGCCCCGGCGGCGTGAAGGCCGTGGTCGGCAAGCTGGCGACGGTCTCCAGCAGCGCGAGCGAGGCCGACAAGCGGAAGTTCTTCTACCCGCCCGACGTCGTCCAGATGTTCGACGGCAAGTACTCGGACGTCTCTCGGTATGACCTGGTCACGCTCGCGAGCGGCGACCGGGAGCACCCGCTCAGCGAGGCGGTGACCGATCGGCTCTACGCTTTTCGTGACATCGATTACGACCCGATGGCGGACGCGAATGGGGACGGGCTCGCCGACAGCTACCCGAGCTCCACCGCGGGGGTGGCGCTGCAAGGAGCTCTGGACGGACCGCCGGACGTTGCCGGTGACCTGTTCGACGCCACCAACGTCCCCCAGATCGACGTTGACGGGGCGAACCTCACGGCCCTGCGGCAGTCGAAAGGGTGGTACCTGCGCTTCGAGGGGACCGGCGAGAAGGGTCTCGCCTCGCCCATCGTCCTCGCCGGCAAGCTCTTCATCACGACGTTCGTGCCCCAGGCCCCGGAGATCGGTGACACCTGCCAGCTCATGGAGGGCGGGGGGCGCCTGTATGGCGTCGACGCGCTGAACGCGGAGCCCAGGTTCAACTGGGACGGTCTCGGCGAGATTGCGAGCAAGGCCGACCGACGCTATCAGTTGGCCGCGGGCATCCCGTCGGGGGCCGTGCCGATCTTCCAGCAGGAGGGCGTGACGCTGCTCGTCGGCGTTGGTGGCGGCGCGGAGACGGTCAATCCCGAGATCGCGTTGCCGCGGGCCCATACGTACTGGTTCCAGGGGCAATGAGCATGAGCACTTTCGCGTCCGTGCGCCGCAGCCATCCTCGGGGCAGGGCGAGGGGGAAGCCCGAGCCGGGTTTCACGCTGATCGAGCTGATGATCGTGGTGGCGATCGTCGGGATCCTCGCGGCCATCGCCTACCCGTCCTACACGGAGTACGTGCGCCGCGCGGCGCGCGCCGACGCCCAGGGGGCGCTCACCAGCCTCGCGGCGGTGATGGAGCGTTGGTTCTCGGACAACAACACCTACGTGGGAGACCCCTTCGCGGCAGGCCTGCACCTTGACTGGTCACCCGTGGACGAGCCGGAGGCGAACCGGCGTTACGACTTGACCATTCCAGCCTCCGGACAGACCGGTTACACCCTGCGCGCGACACCGGTCGCCGGTACCGTGGTGGCCGGCACCGGTATCCTCGAGCTCACCTCCACCGGTTGGCGGGGCTGGGACCGCAACAACGACGGAGACACCGCGGACGCCGGGGAAGACACCTGGGAGCGCTAGCCCGAGCCTCCCAGGCGTCCCCGTATCCACGCGGGGGCGTCCGCGCACCGGCCGCGGGCGCCCGCTCCTCGACCGTCTGTAAACACGCCGTCACTCCCTCGGAGCGCTCACCGCGTAGAAGGCCGCGAGGTGGGCGATCTCGTCGTCACTCCGGGGCGCCGCCAGCGCGCGCATCAGGCCGTGCGTCCGGGTGCCCTCGCGGTAGGCCTGCAAGGCGCTGGTGAGGTAGGTCCCCGACAGCGCGGCGAGCTTCGGGGTCCGCGGCGAGGAGCTCACGCCGCGGTTGCCGTGGCAGCCGGCGCAGGAGTGGGTCTCCGCCGCGTTCCGGTCGCCGGGGAGCTTCTCGGCGTAGCCGACCGGCTTCACCGGCTGCAGGCAGTAGAGTCCCGCCAGCTCCACCACGTCCTGCCCGCCGAGCCCGGACACGAGGGCCTGCATCGGGGCGTGGGTGCGGCGCCCGTCGCGGTAGCTCTCGATGGCGACGATCAGGTACTCGCGGTGCTGCCCGGCGAGCGTGGGGTTGTCCGGGGTGGGGCTGTTGCCGTCCGCCCCGTGGCACCCCGCGCACATCACGGCCTTCGGGTGATCGGCCGCCGCCGGTGCCGTGGCCGCCGCCGGCGCCGTGGCCGTCGCCGGACCTGCGCCCATTGCCGGCGCCGTGGCCGCGGCGTCCGTGGGCGCCGCCAGCGCGGGCGCGACGTGCTGGTAGGTGACGTAGGCGCCGAGCCCCACCACCACCCCGATCCACGCGACGAGCGAGGCGATGGCGAGGTTGCCAAAGGTGCGCATGCCCGTGCCGGAGAGGTCCACCTCGCCCTCCGCGCGTCCGGAGCGGTAGGCGACGGTGAGCAGGTAGCCGATGGCGATGAAGCCCCAGAGGAACGTCAGGAAGAAGAGCGCCGTGCTGCCCCAGTCCAGGTTCACGGGGTAGTCGAAGATGGAGTACCCGAACTGCCCCACGTAGTCCGAGCGCAGGGACTCCCGTGCGGCGGCCATGGCCAGCACGACCACGAGCCCCGCGACGCCCGCCGGGACGGCGTGGCGCAGCGGGTCCTTGCGCACCGCCCACAGATAGCCCACCAGGGCCACGCCGAGGACGATGGCCACCAGGTAGAACGGGTCGGCGTGGAAGCCGAGCTTCCCGGGGATCACGGCGGACCACCAGAGGCCGGTCCCCACGCTGATGACCCCGAATCCGAAGGCCAGGTGCAGGCCGAGCTTCGCGACCCAGGCAAGGTACTCGGGGTCGCGGTCCCCGCGGTTGCGGAAGTACCAGGCCGAGGCCACGAGCAGCAGGCCGGTGAGCACCGGGGAGGCGAGGATCACGTGCAGGTAGCGCGCCCACTGCCAGGCGTGGAGCGTGGTGCCGCGGGTGTCCGCGCCGCCCTCGGTACTGGCCCACCCGAGCCACGCGTCCGGCAGCAGGGCCTGGTAATTGAGCGCGTGGATGACGAAGCCCGCGAGCAGGAAGCCGGCCAGGGCGATGAGCCCCCAGAAGGCGGTGCGCGCCGCCCCGCGGTGGTGGCGCAGGTAGTAGCGGTAGGACGCGGAGTAGGCGGCGATCATCAGGAAGACGAAGCCGACCACCCAGGCTGCGGACAGCAGGTTGGAGGTGTACCAGAAGGGGTCGTAGATCACCTGCACGAAGAGCAGCGGGGCGACCCCGATCAGGACCGCGAAGCTGACGCTGACGGTGGCGATCCGCGCGGTGGTCGCCGACAGGCGTTGCCAGCGCTCCGCCCGCCGAAAGCGCCCCCACAGCGAGATCAAGAGCCCCCCGACCACGAAGTTCACGAACAGGATGTGGAGGGCGAAGGTCAGCACCATCAGGAGCTGGAACACGACGGGGTACAGGGGCACGCCCATGGGGTCGCGCAGGGCGGCGAGGACTTCGTTGACGTGGGATTCCATGTCTGTCTTCCCCCTTCAGTGCTTCGCGGCGAGGGCGGTGGCGCCCTTGCCGAGCTCGACCAGGTAGGCGGCCAGCGCGTGGCGCTCGGCGTCGTTGCCCACGAAGGACGGCATGAAGTCGTAGTGCCCGAGGCCCGTCAGGTAGCCGTCGGTGCGCTCGACGTCGGCGAGGCGCAGGCGCCGTACCATGCGCGCGAGCGGGCGCAGGCCCGTGTCCCCGAGCGCGTGGCAGGCCGAGCACTGCTGCTCGGCGAGGAAGCGCCCCACCGCCACCCGGTTCCCGTCGGAGATGGGCTGCAGCGCCGGCGGCACGAGGGCCACGTGCTTCAGGAACCCGTCCCGGCTCATCGCCTCGACCTCGGGCTCGACTCCGCGGCTGGCGACGCCGTGTGCGATCACCTGGTTGGAGTACATGTACCCGGCGATCACGTAGGGCTTGCGCAGCATCTCGCGGATGCGCTCGCCCCCGAGGATGCCGGTGAAGAGGATGAAGATGGCGAGGACCGCGGTGGCGGTGGTGATCGCCCCCGGCGTGCGCAGGGCCCAGACGAAGTAGACGAGCATCAGCACGGCGACTGCGACCGAGCCGTAGAGCACCGTGCCCGGCACCAGCCCCGCGAGACCGGCCTTGTAGGCGGTGGCCGCAGGGAGGGTCGCCGCCCACGGGACCAGCATCACGCTCCCCACGAGCAGGCCCGCGATGCCCCATTTCGCGGCGAGCCGCGTGATTTCCTCTCGGGTCTCCTCGTCCTTCAGCCGGCTCGCCACCGCCATTGCGAAGGTCGCCGAGATGGCGAACATGAACCCGGTGCGGGTGAAGAGCTGCGGGAAGTAGGTGGGGTTGAAGAACCCGTCGAAGAAGCTGCCCGTCTCGTTGAATTTCCCCGGGGTCAGCATGAAGGCGAGGATGCCGACGATGATGATCATCGTCACCCAGGAGGCGACGGCGAAGACGATGCCGATCCGCAGGTGCGTGCGCCGGTCCACCTTCCCGAAGGTGTAGTAGTAGACGAAGATCCCGATCACCTCGATGACGAAGAACACCCACTCCGTCGCCCAGGCCCAGACGTAGGTGTGGATGAGGCCCGAGATCCCGCGCGGGCTCGCGACGGTGGCCGAGAACCAGATCCCGACGCCGGTGAGGCTGCCGAGGACGTAGGAGAAGATGAGGAGGGTCCTGGTGTACTTCTTGATGTACTCGATGAGCTCCGGGCGGTTCTGGCGGTAGGCCCGGTTCTCCAGGAACACGTTGAACCACATCGCGCTCACGGAAAGGTGCGAAGGCAGGATGTGGAAGGCCGCGATGAGGCCGATGACTCCCCCGGCGGTGAGTGCGGGGACTTCCCAGGTCGGATACATGCCTCTCCCCCTCGGTGTCTCTGTCCGTGCGTGCCGTGCGGGCCGTGCGTGCGGTGCGGGCCGTGCGCGCCGTGTCTGGAGCCCGTGACGCCCCGAGGGCGGACGGGACCGAGGCCGAGGCTACCACCCCGGGAATTTCGTGCAACCCCGTACCTCGTGCAACCCCTTCCCTCGCGCGCCCCGGGGTCACGAGGCGGCACGCTCCCGCGATATACTGAAGGCCGGCATCGGACACAGGCCCCGGCTGCGCGGGAGCCGAAAGGGCGGGCGGACCGCCGGGGTTCTGCATCGTGGCGACCGAATTCCTGATGGGCAACGAGGCGATCGCGCTCGGCGCGATCGCGGCCGGCGTGGGCGTGGTGACGGGCTACCCCGGCACACCCTCGAGCGAGATCCTGCAGACCGTCGCCAAACGGAGCCCCGGCGGGATCCACGTCGAGTGGTCCGTCAACGAGAAGGTCGCCCTCGAGGTGGCGGCGGGCGCGGCCTTCGCCGGCGCGCGGGCCATGGTGACCATGAAGCAGGTCGGTCTGAACGTGGCCTCCGACCCGCTGATGAGCCTCGCCTACCTCGGGGTGAAGGGCGGGATGGTGGTGGTGGTCGCCGACGACCCGGGGCCGATCTCCTCCCAGACCGAGCAGGACACCCGCACCTTCGGGCTCTTCTCCAAGCTGCCGGTCTTCGACCCGGCCTCCCCCGAGGAGGCCTACGAGATGATCGGCGACGCGTTCGAGCTCTCCGAGCGCTACGGCACGCCGGTGCTGTTCCGGCCCACCACCCGCGTGTGTCACGGCAACGCGCCGGTCACGCTGCGCGAGGGGCGCACCGCCGTGGTCCCCGAAGGCTTCGTGAAGGACCCGCGCTGGGTCATCTTCCCGCGCCTGTCCTACGAGAGCCACCTGCGCATCGAGCAGACCCTGCCCGTCATCGGCGAGGCGTTCTCGGGCTACCGCTTCAACACCCTGCGGGGCGAGGGCACGCTCGGTATCGCCACCCAGGGGATCAGCACCGCCTACGTGGGCGAGGCGCTGGCCGCGCTCGGCGCCGGGGTCCCGGCGCACCGCCTGCTGCGCGTCGCGACCCCGCACCCGTTCCCGAAGGCGCTGGCGCTCGAGTTCCTCGCGGGGCTCGACCGCGTGCTGGTGGTCGAGGAGCTGGACCCGGTCATCGAGCGCGAGCTGCAGCGCCTCGCCGGCGAGCGCCACCTGCCGGTGACGGTGCTCGGCAAGGCGAGCGGCGCCGTCGCGTCCGCCGGGGAGAACAGCGTCGAGTCCGTGACCCGGGCGCTCGCCGGCTTCTTCGGGCTCCCGGACCCGGTGCTGGCCGCCGTCACCCCGCCCGGCGAGGCCCCGGCGCTGCCCCTGCGCCCGCCGGTGCTCTGCGCGGGGTGCCCACACCGCTTCTCCTACCTCGCCGTGAAGCACGTCATGCGCAAGCGCAAGGCGGTGTTCGGCGGCGACATCGGCTGCTACACGCTCGCCAACGCCGACCCGCTGAACATGGTGGACACCTGCCTGTGCATGGGCGCGGGCATCACCATGGCCCAGGGGCTGCACGTGGTCCAGCCCGACGTGGTGCACTTCGCCTTCATCGGGGACTCGACCTTCTTCCACACCGGGATCCCGGGCGTCATCAACGCCGTCTACAACCAGACGCCCATCGTGGTGGTCGTGCTCGACAACTCCACCACCGCGATGACCGGGCTGCAGCCGCACCCGGGGACGGGGGCGACCATGATGGGGTCGGTGGCCGAGAAGGTCGACATCGCCACGGTGCTGCGCGCGATCGGCGTGAAGCACGTGGAGCAGTGCGACCCGCGCCAGCTCGAGGAGGCCGAGGCCGCCGTCACGCGCGCCGTGGACGCGGCGGCCGCGGGCGTCTCGGCGGTCATCTTCGAGGCGCCCTGCATCCACCTGGAGCCCGCGGGTCCCATGTACCGGGTCGACCCGGACAAGTGCCAGTGCAACCTCTGCGTGACGCGCCTCGGGTGCCCGGCCATCCTGAGCGTCGCCGGCAAGGCGGTGATCGACGAGTCGCTCTGCTACGGCTGCGACCTCTGCGCCCAGGTCTGCCCCTTCGACGCGATCTCGCCCGTCACGGCGGGGGAGGCGGGGAAGTGAGCCGCACCACCAACATCATGATCGCAGGCGTCGGCGGGCAGGGCACCGTGCTCGCCGCGAAGCTCGTGGCCCGCGCGGCCATGGACGCGGGGCTCGCGGTGCGCAGCTCCGAGACCATCGGCATGGCCCAGCGCGGCGGGTCCGTGGTGAGCCACGTGCGGGTCTCCGACGGCCCCATCGACTCGCCGCTGATGGCCCGGGGCACGGCGGACGTGCTGCTCGGGCTCGAGCCCGGCGAGGCCGTGCGCTGCCTGCCCTACCTGCGCCCCGGCGCCACCGTGATCGCCAACGCCCACCCCGTGCCGCCGGTGTCCGCCGCGCTCAAGCGCGCCTCCTACAGCGGCGAGGCGATGCTGGAGTACCTCGGGCGCACCGGGGCGCGGCTGGTGGTGGTGGACGGCGACGCGGTGTGCACCGAGGTGGGCTCGCCCCGGGTGCTGAACGTGGCGCTCCTCGGCGCGGCGCTCGCCACCGGCGCGCTCGGCTTCACCACCGCGCAGCTCGAGGCCGCCATCCGCGAGTCGGTGCGCAAGAAGTTCGTCGACATGAACATCCAGGCGCTGCACGCGGGCGCCCGCGCGGCGGGCGCGGGACCGGGTGCGGGCGCGTGACCACGACCGCCCGGCAAGCGACGAGGGGGGAGACCCAGTGAGCGAGAACCAGTTCAAGAGGCCGGAGCTGCTCGAGTCCCTCCGGGGTCTCCTCGGGCGCATCACCACCCGGAGCCCCTTCTACCGCAAGAAGTTCGCGGGCATCGACCTCGCCGACGTGCGCACCTGGGAGGACTTCGAGCGGCTGCCCTTCACCGAGAAGGCCGACCTGCGCGAGGCCTACCCGCTCGGGCTCCAGGCCGTGCCCGACGAGGACATCGTGCGCATCCACTCCTCCTCGGGGACCACCGGCACGCCGGTCATCATCCCCTACACGCGCCAGGACGTGGAGGACTGGAGCGAGATGTTCGCCCGCTGCTACGCGATGGCGGGCGTCACCCGCACCGACCGCGTGCACGTGACCCCCGGCTACGGCCTGTGGACCGCGGGCATCGGCTTCCAGGCGGGGGCCGAGCGGCTCGGCGCGATGGTGATCCCCCTCGGCCCCGGCAACACCGACCGCCAGCTGCAGATGATGATGGACCTGAAGAGCACGGTGCTCTGCGCCACCTCCTCCTACGCGCTGCTGCTCGCCGAGGAGATCGAGCGGCGCGGCATCCGCGGCAAGATCCACCTGCGCAAGGGCATCATCGGCTCGGAGCGCTGGGGCGAGAAGATGCGCCGGCGCATCGCCAACGAGCTCGGCGTGCAGCTCTACGACATCTACGGACTCACCGAGATCTACGGGCCCGGGATCGGCATCTCGTGCGAGCACGAGAGCGGCATGCACTGCTGGGACGACTTCCTCTATTTCGAGGTCATCGATCACCACACCGGCGAACAGGTCCCGCCCGGCCAGATGGGCGAGCTGGTGATCACGACCCTGCGCAAGGAGGGCGCGCCCCTCGTCCGCTACCGCACGCACGACCTGACCCGGCTCGTGCCCGGCGAGTGCGCCTGCGGCTCGCCCTATCCGCGCATCGACACCATCATGGGCCGCACCGACGACATGGTGAAGGTGAAGGGCGTCATCATCTACCCCGCGCAGGTGGACGAGGTCCTGAAGGGCGTCGAGGGCGCGAGCAGCGAGTTCCAGGTGATGATCGACCACCTCGAGGGCCGGGACGTCATGACGGTGTTCTTCGAGACCACCGAGGGCGCGCACCGCGAGGGGGTGGAGGCGATGGTGCGTCAGCGCTGCAAGGAGCGCATGGGCATCACCATCGTGCCCAAGGCGGTCGGCATCGGGGAGCTGCCCCGCAGCGAGAAGAAGACGCCCCGGATCTTCGACAACCGCTATTAGTTGCGAGGGGTCTGCGCGGGCGCGCGCTCCGGGTCCGCGCCGGAGCGCCGGTCGAGGACCCAGCGGGCCAGGGCGACGAGCAGCAGGGTGATCGTCGCCCCCGCGGCCGCGAGCAGCATGTCCTTGTGCGCGTCCCAGGGATCGCCCTGGGCGCCGAGGAAGGCCATCCCGGTATCCGGGGCCACGTGCATCGCCACCCCCCACTCGATGAGCTCGTACATCGCGGAGAAGGCGAGGGTGAGCTCCAGCGGCAGCCAGTAGCCCCAGAAGCCTCCCGACTTCGCGACCCGCAGGAACATCTCGCGCATGGGGTAGGCGAGGAGGAGCCCGAAGGCGAAGTGCACGAGCCGGTCGTACATGTTGCGGTCGGCGTCGAACCAGCGCTGCAGCGTGTAGCCGAAGGGGGCCTCGGAATAGGTGTAGTGCGACCCCACCAGGTGCATCGCCATGAACAGCGCAATCAGCGTGTAGGAGGCGTTCGAGAGCCGAAAGTATCGCCCCGCGAGGACGATGATCGGGACGAAGAGGAAGACCAGCAGGTTCTCGAGCAGCCAGTCCTCGGGGTATTTCGGCTCGATCGCCGCCCACACCCAGACCGCGAGGAACGCGAGGAAGAGGAAGAGGTGGTAGCGCGTGAAGTGGGGCGTGCTCATCGGCCTCAGTCTGGACGAGCGTTCGGCCCTCGCGCAAGATGTCATCGCCCGCGGCGGGCCGGCTCGGGCCCTTGCCCCACCCGAAGAGGTCCCCATGTCCACGGCAGTGCAGACGGACGTCCAGACGGCCCCTCCGGCGGCGCCCCGGACGGTCCCCGCGGCGGCGCCCCAGGCAGCGCCCCCGGCGGCCCCCGAGAGGCCTGGCGAGCCGGTCCCCGGCACCCCCGCCAACCCCCGCTCCCGGGTCGTCCTCGCCACGCTCGGGGGCACGACGGTGGAGTTCTACGACTTCTACGTCTACTCGACCGCCGCCGTGCTGGTGTTCCCGCACCTCTTCTTCCCGACCGGCAACGAGACGACCTCGCTCCTGTCGTCGTTCGCGGTCTTCGGCGCCGCCATGGTGGCCCGGCCGCTCGGCGCGGTCTTCTTCGGCCACCTGGGCGACAAGCACGGGCGCAAGGCGACGCTGGTGGGGGCCCTCCTCACCATGGGTATCGCGACCTTCCTCATCGGATTGCTGCCGACCTACGCCTCGGCGGGCTGGCTCGCCCCCCTGCTGCTCGTGATCCTGCGCCTGACCCAGGGCTTCGCCCTCGGGGGTGAGTGGAGCGGGGCGGCGCTGGTGGCCACCGAGAACGCCCCCAGCGGCCAGCGCGCCTGGTTCGGCACCTTCCCCCAGCTCGGCGCCCCCATCGGCTTCGTCATCGCCAACGGGCTCTTTCTCCTCATCGCCGCGTTGATGCCCTCGACGGACCCGGGGAAGCCCTCGGCGGCGTTCCTCGACTGGGGCTGGCGCGTGCCGTTCCTGTTCTCCTTCGTCATGGTGGCCGTCGGCCTCTGGGTGCGGGTGCACCTGGTGGAGAGCCCGGTGTTCTCCAGGACGGTCCACGCGGGGCGGATCCAGAAGCTCCCGGTCGCCGCGGTGTTCCGGGGGCACTGGCGCGAGCTCGTCCTCGGCACCTTCTTCATGCTGGCCACCTACGTCCTGTTCTACCTGATGACCGCGTTCTCCCTGAGCTACGGGCGCGCCCCCACCGACGCCGAGCTGCCGGGGCTCGGCTACGCCTACAACACCTTCGTGCTCATGATGATCGGCGGCGTGCTCTTCTTCGGACTCTTCACCATGCTCTCCGGGCCCTGGGCCGACCGCTTCGGGCGGCGCAAGACGCTCATCCTGGTGACCCTCGGCATCATCGCGTTCGGTCTCGCCTGGGTGCCCCTCCTGCGCGCGGGCTTCCCCGGGGTCATGGCCTGGCTCGTCATCGGATTCTCGCTGATGGGCATGACCTTCGGCCCCATGGGCGCGCTCCTCCCGGAGCTCTTCCCCACCAACGTGCGCTATACCGGCTCCGGGATCTCCTACAACGTGAGCTCGATCCTCGGCGCGGCGGTCGCCCCGATCATCGCCGTAGCCCTCTGGAAGATCGGCGGGGGCAGCCCGTTCTGGGTCGGCGTCTATCTCTCCTCCATGGCGACGCTGACCCTGATCGCCCTGGTGCTGAGCCGGGAGACCCGCGACGTGGATATCTGCGCGTGAGCCGCCGATGATCGAGCAACCGCTCGTGCAGTTGCTGCTCCTGCTCGGCGCCGCCGTCGGCGCCGTCACCGCGTTCCATCGCCTGAACATTCCCCCTGTGCTGGGCTACCTGCTCGTGGGGGTGGTGCTCGGGCCCTACACCCCGGGACCGGTGCTCGAGGGGAACCAGCTCTGGCTGCTCGCCGAGTACGGGATCGTCTTCCTGCTCTTCACCATCGGTCTGAGCTATTCGCTGCCCCAGTTGCAGGCGCTGCGCCACACGGTGCTGGTGCTCGGCACCGCGCAGGTGGTGCTGACCACCGCCGTGGTCGGGCTGCTCGCCTGGCTGGCGGGCCTCTCGCCCGCGGTCTCTTTCGTCGTGGGCGCGGTGTTCGCGCAGTCCTCGACCACGGTCATCAGCCGCCAGCTCACCGAGCAGAACGAGGAGCACACCGCGCACGGGCGGCTCGCGGTCGCCATGTCGGTGTTCCAGGACGTCACCACCGTCCCGCTCATCGTCATCATCCCGGTGCTGGGGCAGACGACCGACGCGGGGGCGCTGGCCGCGTCCCTGGGTGGGGCCGTCGCCAAGGCGGCGCTCGCGTTCTTCATCGTGTTCTTCGCCGGGCGCGCGCTGCTGCGCCCGTTCTTCCACGCCATCGCTGCACGCCGCTCCTCGGAGCTCTTCACGCTGGCGGCGATCTTCGTCTCCCTGGCCGCGGCCTCCATCACCAGCAACTTCGGGCTCTCGATGGCCTTCGGGGCCTTCCTGGCGGGGATGATGCTCGGCGAGACGGAGTTCCGGCACCAGATCGAATCGGCCATCCGGCCGTTCCGCGACGCCCTCCTGGGGCTGTTCTTCATCGGCATCGGCATGCTCTTCCAGCTCTCCGCGCTGCCGGACATCTGGCACCTGGCGCTCGCGGGGGCGGTCGTCCTGCTGGTGGTGAAGACGCTGCTCGTCGCACCGATCGTGCGCTGGTCGGGGGTCGACCCGGTGACCGCCTGGCGCAGCGCCCTGGTGCTGGCCGTGGGCGGGGAGTTCGGCTTCGCGCTCCTCGCGATCGCCCACACGAGCGGGGTCGTCGGCGGGCGCGCCGAGCAGGCGGTGCTGACCGCGGTGCTGCTGTCCATGGTCCTCGCGCCCTTCCTCATCCGCTACAACCGCACCATCGCGTTGTGGGTCTCGGGGCGCAAGGAGGAAGCGGACCGGCCGGTGCTCCCGGCGGTGGACCCCGCCGTGGTGACGGCGCTGAAGGACCACGTGATCATCTGCGGCTACGGGCGGGTGGGGCACGCGGTCGCAGCGCTGCTCGCGAACAAGGGGGTCCCGTTCGTCGCCTACGACGGGGACCTCGCGCGGGTGGCCCAGGGCCGGGCCGTCGGGCACCTGGTGCTCTACGGGGACGTCTCCGACCCGGGGCTCTTCGCCGCCGGCCACGCCGAGCGGGCGGCGCTCGTGGTGGTCACCATCAACCACACGGCGACCGCGGTGCGCATCGTGTCGCTGCTGCGCAGCGAGTATCCGCACCTGCCCATCATCGCCCGCGCCTGGGACCTGGAGGGCAGCTCCCGGCTCCTGGATGCGGGCGCGACCGAGGCCTACCCGGAGGCGATCGAGGCGAGCCTGCGCCTCGGGGCCGCGGCGCTGGAGATGATCGGTGCCTCTCCGGAGCACGTGGACCGGCTGGTGCAGAGCGTCCGCGACGTGGATTACGAGCCGGTGCGAGAGGGGAGCCCCACCGAGTGACACGCGCCCTCGGCCTTGCCGTCGCCGTCGCCCTGGTGTGGCTGGCCGCCTTGCTGCCCGGGTCCCCGTCCGCGGCGCCGGGCGCGCCCCGGGAGCCCCCCGAGCCCCGGGAGCCGGTCCACGACCTCCCCACCATCGCCCGGGACTGGACGCCCTTCGGCTGGTTCGGGGACTGGGCCCTGTACGACGCGCCGGCGGCGCAGAGCCCCGAGGCGTCCCCCGGGTCCGACGAACAGGACCTGCCGCTCTCCATCGCCTACACGGGCAAGGCGGTGCCGGCGCTCGGCGCCTACGTGGAGTGCCGGTCGTGGATGTGCGGCACGAGCCTGCGTTTCGGTGTCCTGGTGGGGCACGACGTCCTCCGGGTGCGGGGGCGGGCGGACGCCCAGGGGGCCCGGCCCCGGGCCCGGCTGCTGCTGGAGCCGAACGCGGGCTTCTCCCACGAGACGGATGCGCTGCTCAGCGTCGCCGACAAGGGCTTCCCGCTCCAGCTCTCGCTGCTGCTCTCCGCGCTCCTTCCCGACGGGCGCCCGTTCCATCGCCTGATGCGGGAGTTCAGCCCGACGCTGCCCCAGGACGCCCTGAACGAGTTGCGGCGCTCGAGCGGGCTGCGTGCCCACGTGCCGCACGGCGACGGCACCCTGCGCGTGCACGAGATCTCCCTCTGGGGATTCTCCCAGGCGGTGGACGCCATGGAGCTGAGATGCCGGCACTTCGCGGAGTCGCGCGGGGCGCTGAAGAAGGACGTCTGCCGCCGCCTGCTCGAGAGCGAGCGGCGGCAGTAGCGGGGGGCGTGGCGCCCGTAGCGGGCAGGCGCAGCGGCGGCGCCTGCCAGCGCAGGAAGGGGGGAGCCCCCGCCGCGTGAGGCCCCCCCGGGAGGCCCTCAGGGGGCCACGATGGGCTGCGCCTCGATGAAGGCCCGCAGGCTCTGCTCCTCGTCCCTGGTGAGTGAGGTCTGCAGGATCTTGCCCCTGCCCTTGAAGGAGGTCAGCTTCTCCATGAGCTTGTCCGGGGTGGCCTTCTTCACCAGGATGAAGATGGCGGCGCAGCCGGGCTTGAAGTTCTCCGCCAGCTCCTTCATGAACTTGTCGTCGATGCCCATGTCGGTGAGCGCCCCGGAGATCGCGCCCGCGCCGGCGCCGAGGGCCGCGCCGAGCAGCGGGTTGAGGAACAGCATCCCGATCAGCATCCCCCAGAAGCTGCCGCCGACCGCGCCCATCGCGGTCAGGTTCATGGCCTGGTGAAGGGAGACCTTGCCCTGGTCGTCCTTGGTCACGATGACCACGTCCTCCATCTCGATCAGGTATTCCTTCTGCAGTTTGGTGAGCGCTGCGCGCATCTCGAAGGCCAGCTGCTGCTCGGGGAAAGAGATCACGATCAGGCTGCTCATGGGCGACTCCTCTTCGGGTTGGGGGACCGGGCGCCCGACGGCGGGGCCCCGGGTCCCCGGGGACCCCTATGGTAGCCGACCCCGGGGACGGGGGGTCACGCAGGCGCCGGCAGGAGGCCCGAGACGGCCGAGTGCACCCGCTCCATCTCGCCCTGGATGACCCCGAGGAGGGTTGCCAGGTCCCCCCCGGACACGGGCAGCCGCTCCCGGTCGCAGATCAGGGTCGCCAGACAGGCGATGGATCGGGTGAGCTCGCGCAGCTTGTCGATGATGTCCAGCACGTCCATGGTGAGGCTCCTCTCTTCGCTCAGGGACTGGGGAAAGCATGGGCGAGGGTATCTCAATAGTAAACTTCAATCGTCCGGGTGGCCGTCTATAATGCCAACAGTATCATCAGAAGATACGAGAGGCCCCCGGTGAGCCCTGTCCAGAGCCTCGTGGACGCCCTGAAGCGGGCCCTGCGCGCGGGCGGGGTCACCTATGCCGACGTGGCGCGCGACCTCGGCCTGAGCGAGGCGAGCGTCAAGCGCATGTTCTCGCGCGGGGCGTTCACCCTGGAGCGCTTCGAGGCGGTGTGCCGGATGGTCGACCTCGGCATCACGGACCTGGTGCGCCTGCAGGAAGAGGGCGAGCACCGCATCTCGCGCCTCAGCCGGGCCCAGGAAGAGGAGCTGGTCGCCGACGTGCGCCTGCTCCTGGTGGCGCTCTGCGTGCGCAACCGCTGGGGGCTCGAGGACATCGTGCGCGAGTACGCGATCTCGGTGCCCGAGTGCGTGCGCCTGCTGGCCCGGCTCGACCGCCTGCGGCTCATCGCCCTGCAGCCGGGCAACCGCGTGCGGCCGCTGGTCGCGCGCGACTTCCGCTGGATCGCCGGCGGGCCCATCGAGCGCTTCTTCGAGCGCCACGTGCAGGACGAGTTCCTCGACGCGGCGTTCGCTCTGCCGGAGGAGCGCCGGCTGTACCTGAGCGGGGCGATCTCGCCGGGCTCCGCCGAGGCGCTCGCCCGCAAGCTCGACCACCTGGCCGCGGAATTTGCCGAGCTGCAGGCCGCGGACGCCCCGCTGCCGCTCGCCCAGAAGCGCAACGTCGGCCTCGTGCTCGCGACCCGGGCCTGGGAGCTGTCGGTGTTCGCCGCGCTGCGCCGCGCACGCGAGGGGGAAGGAGCGTCGGCGCAGCGCTGAAAGGAGCGGCTGCGCAGCGCTGAGAGGAGCGGCTGTGCAGCGCTGAAAGGAGCGGCTGCGCAGCTCGCAAAGGACCGGCTGCACTGCGCCGAGCCGTCGGCGGCGGGCTTTCGCGTTGCCCGCCGGGGGTGGGCTCCTCTATGCTCCCTCGCGCTCCCTTGCCGGGCTCCTTCGCGCTTCCCTGCCGGAAGGCCGCCCGCCGCGCAGGGGCTGCGAGGCCCGAAGTCCCGGGCCGTGCCGTCCACCCAGCCATCGTGCATCAGGGAGAGCAGCATGCCGGTCAGAATCGTTCCCTCCACGCCCTCCGCCCACCGGTTCCCGCTCCTCATCAAGCAGCTGTTGCTCACCCCGCTCGCCACCGCGCCGGAGGGGGAGATCACCTACCAGGGCAGGGTCCGCTACGACTACCGCACGCTCGCCGAGCGCATCGCCCGGCTCGCGGGCGCGCTGCAGTCGCTCGGGGTCGATGCGGGGCAGACGGTGGCGATGATGGACTGGGACAGCCACCGCTATCTCGAATGCTTCTTCGCGGTGCCGATGATGGGCGCCATCCTGCAGACGGTGAACGTGCGCCTGAGCCCGGAGCAGATCCTCTACACGCTGAATCACGCCGGGGCCGACGTGCTGATCGTGAACAGCGATTTCTTCCCGCTCCTCGAGCAGATCGCGCCGCGCCTGGAGACCGTGAAGACCTTCGTGCACTTCTCGGACGAGGGACTCGCGCCGCCCGCCGCGCCCCCGATGCACGCGGAGTACGAGTCGATGCTGGCCGCCGCGGCGCCGACCTTCGAGTTTCCCGACTTCGACGAGAACGCCCAGGCGACCGCGTTCTACACGACGGGCACGACGGGGGAGCCGAAGGGCGTGTATTTCAGCCACCGCCAGCTCGTGCTGCACACGCTGTCCTGCGCCGCGATGGTGGGCGGGTCGGACCGCGAGGGCCACGTCCACCGGGAAGACGTCTACATGCCCATCACGCCGATGTTCCACGTGCACGCCTGGGGCTTCCCGTACGTGGCGACGATGCTCGGCATGAAGCAGGTCTACCCCGGCCGCTACCAGCCCGACCTGATCTGCCGGCTCATCGCCGAGGAGGGCGTGACCTTCTCGCACTGCGTGCCGACCATCCTGCACATGATCATGAGCCACCCCCAGGCGAGCCGCACCGACTTCTCCCGCTGGAAGGTGGTGATCGGAGGCTCCGCGCTGCCCGAGGCGATGGCCGTCGCGATGCAGAAGCGCGGCATCGACGTCTTCACCGGCTACGGCCTGTCGGAGACCTGCCCGGTGCTCACGATCTCCCAACTCGAGAACGCGGACCTCGCGCTGCCCTTCGAGGAGCAGGCGGTGATCCGCGCCAAGACCGGACGCCCCATGCCGCTGGTGGACCTGCGCATCGTCGACGCCCGCCTGCGCGACGTGGAGCACGACGGGAAGGCGACCGGCGAGGTCGTCGTGCGCGCGCCCTGGCTCACGCAGGGCTACATCCGCGCGCCCGAGGCCTCCGAGGCGCTGTGGGCGGGCGGCTACCTGCACACCGGCGACATCGGCCACATCGACCCGGCCGGCTACCTGAAGATCACCGACCGCATCAAGGACGTGATCAAGACGGGCGGCGAGTGGGTCTCCTCCCTGCAGCTGGAGGACATCATCGCGCGCCACGAGGCGGTCAAGGAGGTCGCGGTCATCGGCGTCCCCGACGAGAAGTGGGGCGAGCGCCCCCTCGCCCTGGTGCTGCTCAAGCCGGAGCGCGCCGGCGAGGTCACCGAGCACGCCCTGCGCAGCTTCGCCGCCCAGGCGGTCGAGGCGGAAGGGATCTCGCGCTACGGCGTCCTGCTGCAGGTCCGCTTCGTGAAGACCCTGGTCAAGACGAGCGTCGGCAAGATGAACAAGCGCCTGATGCGGGCGGACCCGGAAGCGCTCTGCATGTGACCCCGCTGGGCCCCGGGGCGTGCGCGGAACCCCCTGGCGCGAGCCAGGGCCCCGCGAGCCCGAGCACGAGCCAGGGGCCCGCGAGCCCCAGGGCGGCCACTACCCACAGCACCGCGATCCGCCGGGTGGTGGCCTGCGCCCCCGCGGCGGCCGGCGTCAGGGGGGACACGCGGCCTCCCCGCCGGCGCAGCCGGTGTCGGTCCAGCGGTCGAGCGCCTCCGGCAGCGCGGTCCGCCCGGCGGGCGGGAGGGTGACCTCCGGCACCGCCACCCCCGGGGCGTGGCGCACCTGGGCGACCAGGTCGACCTCGCGCAGGCGAGCCTCCCCGAGGGCCGCAATCCGGTCCGGGCCGGCATAGGACAGGGTGACCCGGTCGCCGGAGACGGCGACGGTGGGCGGGTCGTCCCGGGCGCCCGGCGCGGTGAAGGTGCCCACGAGAACCACCCGGCCCAGGGGCTCGAGGGGCGAGAGCGCCTCCCGCAGCGCCCGAGCGCCGATGCGGGAGGTCTGCAGGGCGAGGGAGGTGGTCTCCTCCGCCTCGCCCGGCACCAGCACGGCCCGCTCCGGGTGCCAGTCGGCGGCGGACGTGGGCCCCACCGAGCGCGGACCGCCGGGCGTGGAGACCAGGAAGCCGCCCTCGGCGAACGGCCCCAGCACCGGGTAGCAGCCGGAGACGTCGGCGTGGGTCCGCCGGTCGCGCCCGCGCAGGGACAGGGCGAAGGCGCGCGAGCCCATCCCCGCGTCGTAGGCGCGCCGGGCGGGGCCGATCTCCCCGAGCCCTGCGCGCACCAGCCCCTTCGCCCCGAATCCGCTCGCGGCGAGCGGCATCGCGAGCGCCCCGAGGAGCGCCGCGACCACGAGGAACGCGAGCTCGCCTCCGCCCCCGGACTCGATGCGGTAGCGGGGGTTCCCCGGGAGCACGCAGCGCACGCGGCTCGGCCAGAGCCACGCGACCCCGGCGGGCGTCGTCATGTCGGCGAGGCTGTGGCTCGCCCAGCCCGCGAGGAGTGCGAGCGCGTGGCCCGGCGGCAGCAGGGCCCACGCGGCGATCCCGGCGCCGGCCTGCAGGAGCAGCGAGTGGGTGAGCGTGCGGTGGCCGAAGCGGTCCTCCAGCCAGCCGCTCGGGCCGGGCAGCAGCCTGCCTGGCCAGGACTGGCGCAGGTCCAGGTCGGGCAGCACCGCGCCGAGGAGGGCGCTCGCGGCCTCGGCGAGCGCGGGCACCCGCCCGGAGATGACGCAGGCGAGGAGGTAGGCGCCCTGGCCGGTGACCAGGTGCGTGGGGGTCATCACCGGGCGCGCCCCAGGAGCATGCGCAGGCCCACCAGGAGCGAGGTCACCACCCCGGACAGCACGAACAGCTCCACGTCGTTCGCGCCCCGGGCGATGTAGCGCAGGGCGACGAAGGCGACCAGCGCCACCGCCAGCAGCGGGGCCATGTCGAAGTACCTCGCCCCGGCCTCGTGGCGGTAGGCGCGCACCCCGGCGAGGGTGACCTGGCCGTCGTGGGCGGCGGCGCCGACCATCCCCTCGATCGCCGCCGGTACCCCGCCGCTCTCGTGCTCCACCGCGCGCAGGAAGGCCTCGCGCACCCGCGGGCTCGCGAAGGCGACCGGTCTCTCGGCGAGCCAGCGCTCGGCGAGGGCCCGGGTGGCGGCGCGCGGCAGGGGGCCGAGGTCCACCACCCGGTGGAAGCGCCAGAAGAGCTCCTCGAGGTGGGGGCGGCGACGGCCGGCGTCGCTCGCCGCGGCGAGCGGCGCCACGCTGGCCAGGGCGAGGAGGAGCTCGGCGCGGGCGGGCGGGAGGTCCACGGACTCCACGAACACGACGGCGCCCCGGTCCCGGACGGACTCCACGACGAGCGCGACCACCTCCCGGGACGGCGCCCGCGCCAGGGCGCCGCGCACCCACTCCCAGCGCAGCCTCCCCGCCCGGTAGGCCGCCGCCCGGTGGCGCTGGGGGACCAGGTGCTCGGGCACCTGCAGCCCCACGGCTTGGTGCGCCTGCTCGGCCAGCTCCCCGGCCATCGCGCGGGTGTCGGTGTCCCGGACCCAGAGGCAGGGCCGGTCCGCCGAGAGCCGGCGCCGGGCCTCGGCGAGGAGCGCCGCCTTGCCGATCCCCGGCCGCCCGCGCACCAGGACCGAGTGCCCGGCCGCCAGGGCCGCGCACACCTCGGCTACCTCGTGATCGCGGCCAACAAGGCCTGCAGCCGGCTCCACTCGTTTCCCCCGTGCCGGCGCGCGGTGGCGAGCCGTGCGGTCTCGAGCTCGGTCCGCGTGCGCTGGGCGCGTTGCTCGGCCTCCTGCACCCGCTCGGCGTCCGTCCAGAGCGAGGCCGCTTCCGCCAGACCCTCCGCCACCTGCTGGCGGCGGTAGGCCAGGCGGTCCCGGTGGAAGCGGCGCAGGGTCTCGAGCTCGTGCAGCTCGCCGGCGCGGGTGCAGAGGCGCTCGAGGTCGGCGAGGAACGCCTCGGTGGCGGCCCGCTCCTCGCGCCGCCAGGCGGTGCGGGCGCGTGCCGCCTCGAGCTCCTGCCTGCGGTCGAAGAGCGGGATGCGCAGGCGCAGGGCGGCGTTGGCCCCCGCGGCATCGAGGTCGGTCGTCTTCTGGGCGTAGCCGAGCACCAGGTCCGCCGACCAGCCGTGCTGGTGGGCCTGGGCGGCCTGCTCCTCGCGCCCGGCGGCGAGCACCGGGTGGGCCGAGAGCACCAGACGCACCGCCTCCTCGAGCTGGTCCGCGTCCCCGCAGCCCGGGGCGGGCCCGGCGGCCAGGGCCAGGGCGAGTCCGGCAACCAGAGCCGGGGCGAGCCCGGCGGCCGGGGCCCGGGCGAGCGGGGCCGGGCGACCCCTCGCTCCCCTGCTCACAACGGCAGCGACCCCTGCTCGGGCGTGAAGTCCACGAACACCCGCCCCTGCATCACCGCCAGCAGGTCCCGCACCTTGGCCAGGTCCTCGCCGCGCACCGTCTCGCCGAGCAACACGATCTGGAGCCGCCCGTCGCCGGTGATCTTCAGGAAGTCCACCCGCACGGGCAGCGCGCGCACCTCGCCCACGCCCTCTGCGCTGCAGGGACCGTCGCCCCCGGCCATGCCCCCGGTCCGGAACACCCGCTCCGCGCTCTCCAACACCGCAAGCCTGCTGTTCATCGCTTCGTCTCCTGTCAGGGTTTGCACCGCAACGCCTCACGGGGAGCGTGAGGGTCCGTCACGCGTGGCACGCCCAGCCCACGGCGACCCCCGGCCCGCCCGCCGGGCTGTAACCGCCCCGGAGCGCGCGGCGCAGGCCGTCGAGCCAGGAGCGTGCCTCCTCGGGCGGGGGCCGGACCGGCGCCACCGCGCCCAGCGCCTGGCCCGCCCTCGGGGTGGGCAGACGCTCCATCGCCTCGAGCGCCCGGGCGCGCCGGCGCGCCTCGGTGACCCGCAGGCCCGGTGTCGGGTCGAAGGTCCCGGCCCGCCAGCGGCGCACCAGCGCTGCCAGCATGGCGAGCGGGGACTTGCGCACCTGACCGGCCTGGATGGCCGCGGCCAGCACGTCGAGCAGGGCCTGGGCGTCGGCACCGACCGGGTCCACCAGGACGGTGGCCTCCCGGCGCTCGTCGTCCCGGAGGGAGCGGTGGAAGGCGAGACTCGGACCACCACCGCCACCACCACCGCCACCACCACCACGCAGGGGGAGCGGCTGACGCGCGGACGCGCCCGCCCCCTGTGGTGGTGGTATTTGCAGTCTTTCTCCGGATCCAGGGACTAACTCCTGGGATCGGGGAAATACCTCCCCGCGCGCGTCGAGGGCCGTCCCGAAACCGGGACGGGTGTCCCGCTCCGGGGACAGGGTGCGTACCGTTTCGGGACGGGTGTCCCGTGTCCGGGACGGGGTACGTGCCGCTTCGGGGCGGGCGTCCCGTTGCAGTGCGCCCGGGGGCTCCGCTTCGGGGCGGGCGTCACTGGCGCGGGGCTCGCCCCGGGGCTGGAGGTCGACGGCGATGACCTTGCCCCGGCGCCCGGGGCGCGAGCGCAGGACCCCGAGGCGCTCGAGCTCCAGCACGGCCTCGCGGCAGTGCGCCGGGGCGATGCCCGTCAGCCGGGCGAGCTCGGAGGAGGAGACCTCGACGGCGGCAAGGGTCGGCTCGGGGAGGGTGCCGCCTACGGTGAGGGCGAAAACGGCGAGGAGGACCTTGTACTGCCGCCCGGCCAGGGGCTGGCGGGCGAGCGTGGCGAGGAGGGTGCCGAGGGCCGGGGTCACGCTGGGGCGATCCGTGGAGGGATTCATGACGCGTCTCCATGAATAATCGACATCGCATCATGAGAATAGATGCGATATAAGCATCAGGCAAGCGCGTGTCATGATCTGACCGCATAGCGTCCGGGGACGGCCTGCTATGCTTGATGCCATGGAGACATTCCCAGCCCAACTCGGCGCCCGCATCCGGGCCGCGCGCAAGGCGGCGCGGCTCAGTCAGCAGCAGTTGGGTGAGCAGGTGGGGCTCGACCAGGCCTTCATCAGCCGGCTCGAGACCGGCCTCGCGGCGGGTACCCCCGCGCAGATGATGGCGATCGCCGGGGCCCTCGGCGTCTCCATCTCCGGGCTGATGGGGGTGGAGCCGACCGTGGAGCCGGTCCGGCCCCGGGCCGTGCGCGGCCCGCAGGACGTCCTCGACGACCCCGGCGCCCCGGCCGGTCTGCGGGCGCTTGCCGAGGACCGGGCGCTCACGAAGAGCCTGCGCGTCGGGGAGCTGGAGTGGCGCGCGCTCGCCTCCATCGAGCTGCCTGCCCCGGCCACCAAGGAGGGGTACGTGGCGGTGCTGATGGCGGTGCGGGGGGCCTCGGGCGCGGCCGGTCCGGAGGGAAGAGGCTAGGGCCTGCAGGGAGGAGGGCAGGGCCCGAGGGGAAGAGGCCAGGGCCCGAGGGGAAGAGGCCAGGGCCCGAAGGCTTCCCGCCGCGAAGCGACATGGATTACTTGTTGTCCCACGCGTGCGTCCGGTATTTTCCGCCTGGGCGAGAACGTATTCGCCCACACGAAAGGAGGCAGCATGGCAGAACAACCCCAGGGATGCGCCCGGGTGTCGGGGTCGGTCGAAGGGGCCCCGCCGGACACGCAACCCCCCCAGGAACTCACGAAGCCACAGGAGTCGAATCGAATGGCCGCACGCGTCGGGCAGAAAGCCCCGGACTTCACCGCTCCCGCGTATTACCGGGGCGGTTTCACCAGCGTCAAGCTGTCGGATTTTGCCGGCAAGTGGGTGCTGCTCTGTTTCTATCCAGGCGACTTCACGTTCGTCTGAGCGACGGAAGTGTCGGCGGTCGCCGCACAATACCGTAAGCTGCAGGAGCTCGGTGCCGAAGTCATTTCTTTCAGCGTGGACAGCCACTTCGTCCACAAGATGTGGAACGACCACGAGCTGAGCAAGATGGTGGACGGCGGCGTGCCGTTCCACATGGCCTCGGACCAGGCAGGAAACGTCGGTCGGGCGTACGGTGTCTACGACGAGAGTCAGGGCATCGAGCTGCGCGGCCGTTTCATCATCGACCCGGACGGCGTGATCCAGGCGATGGAGGTGCTCACCCCTCCCGTCGGCCGCAAGTTCGCCGAGTCGATCCGCCAGATCCAGGCCTTCCAGCTGGTGCGCGCCTCGGGCGGTAAAGAGGCGACCCCCGCGGGCTGGGAGCCCGGCAAGGTCACCCTGAAGCCGGGTCCCGGACTGGTGGGCAAGGTCTGGGAGGTCTGGAAGCCGTCGATGGAGTAGAGGGACCGGGGACCCTCGGGTCCCCGGCCCTGCGAAGGGCCTCACCGGCTGGCGCGTCAGGGAACGACGCGCCAGCCTTCAGCCGACCCCGATCATCCTCGTCCAGCGGGGTCCCGGCCCTCGACGGGTCGCGCGCGATGCCCGACGGGGCCGGGCCGTCTCAGTCCAGAAGCTCCTGCGGGATGTTTCCGCCGTTCTCCGCGAGCTTGCGCAGGACCGTCTTGTGCAGCCACACGTTCATGCTGGCGGAATCGCCCATCAGGTTCGCGGGGCAGCCGAGCTCCGTGGCGAGCTCCTTGCGGGCCGCGAGGCTGCTGTCGAGCTCCAGGAGCTTCAGCAGGTCCACGATGGAGGTCTTCCAGTTCAGTTTCTGCGGGTTGGCCCGGGCGAGACCCTCCAGCCTGGCGACCACGTCGACGGTGGAGATCGGGGTGGGCGAGGCCTTCGCAGCGGCCGCGGGTGCCGCAGCCCCAGCCCCGGGCGCCGGCGCGGCAGCGGGGGCCGCCGCTGCGGGTGCCCCTGCGGGGGCCGCCGCGAAGCCGGCCTGACCCGCGGCTGGAGCGGCCTGGGTCACCGGAGCAGCGCCGGCCGGCGCCGCCGCCTCGCCCGCGGGCTCTGCCCGGGCGCCGGAGAGCCCCACCTTTTCCAACAGCTTGCTGAAGAAGCCCATGTGCGTATCCTCCTCCTCTGGTTGGGCGGGGTGATGGTAACACCTGGGGATCCGAGGGTACGCACAGTGAAACGCTTTCGCCGGGTCTACTACGACCTGTTTTCCCGCTGGTACGACCGCATCATCGCGATGCACTCGGGCGACGCCAGCGCGCGGGCCCGGGATTTCCTGGTGGAGCGCGCAGGCGTCGGCGCGGGCGGCCGCGTCCTGGACCTGTGCACCGGCACGGGCGCGGTGGCCCTGCGCGCGAGGCGCACGACGGGGCCCGACGGGCTCGTGGTGGGGCTCGACTTCTCGACCGGGATGATCGGCAGGGCGCGGGCGAAGGCCGGGCAGTCGCCCACCTCGCCGGCGGCCTCACCGCCGGTCTCGTCCGCGGCGTCCTCGCCCACCTTGCCGGCGGCTGAAGAGGCCCGGCCGGCGGCGTCCCCGGGGCTCGGGTTCGTCGTGGGCGACGCCTCGCGGCTGCCCTTCGGCGACGGCAGCTTCGACGTGGTCACCTGCTCGCACGCCATGTACGAGCTCGGCCCCGAGGTGCGCGGCGGTGTCCTCGCGGAGGCCCGCCGGGTGCTCCGCCCGGGCGGCCGTTTCGTGATGATGGAGCACACCGAGCCGAGTCACCCGGTGACGCGCTTCCTCTACGGCGTGCGGCTCGCCGCCATGGGCTCCGCGAAGAACCGGGACTTCGCGCGGGACGAGAGACCGTTCCTCGCCCGGCACTTCGCCGACGTGACGCTCGAGCTCTCGTCCACGGCCCGCTCGAAGCTCGTGCGGGGGGTGAAAGGGGCGTGAGGCAGGCGTGTCGGGTGCGTGAAGGATGCGCGAAGGATGCGCGAAGGAGACGCGAAGGAGGCGCGAAGGAGGCGTGAGGGGGGTACCCGCTCGGTGGTCCCCGACCCCCGGGATCCGGTAAGCTGAGAACAGGGCCCTCTGTCCTGGCCTTCCCTCGCGACTCAAGGAGAACTGCTCATGCCCGTCTGGTCGTTGCTCGTCTGGATCCTGGTCGGCGCCATCGCCGGCTTCGTGGCCCGCAAGCTCGTCGGGGGTACGCCGCCCTTCGGCACGATCGGCGACGTGATCCTCGGGATGGCCGGTGGCGTGGTCGGCGGGTTCCTGCTCGCGGTCGCCGGTATCCAGGGCACCGTCGGCGGCCTGCTCGGCACCATCGTCACGTCCATCATCGGCGCGGTGGTGCTCGTCTGGCTGTCCAACCGCATCAAGATCAAGTCGAGCTAGACAACGTCCAGCGAGACAACGTCCAGCGAGACTGAAGTCCAGCCGGACTGAAGTCCAGCCGGACCGGTTTCCGCTCTGCCGCAGGCCCGGCGCAGGCCGGGCAGTAACCGCACGCCCCTTCGCAACTGGAGCCAGACCATGGCCGATACCGACGACAAAGGACTCCTGGACCGCCTGGGAGAGATCCTGAACGCGCCCCTGCCGGGGACCCGCAAGCCCGGCGAGGGCAGCCCCTCCGCCGCACCCCCCGGGTCCGGGGAGGATGACGAGGGCCGCAGCCTGGTGGACCGCATCCGCGACATCCTGAGCGCCCCGCTGCCCGGGACCGAGACCGCCGCGGCGCCCGCGGGGTCGACCCCCGCCGCGGCACCCTCCGCCTCGGCCGGTGCCGCCGTTCCCGGCGCCGGTGCCCCCGCGGCCGCGGGACCCGCCGGGACCCCGGCCCCGACGCCCGCGGGCCTCGGCGAGGACACCCTGACCGAGGACTGGTGGCGGCGCGACTGGCAGGCCTTCCGGGCGCACCAGGACCAGGAGAACCGGGGGCTCGGGATGAAGCACGAGCAGGACCGGGCGAAGCTCGCGGCGGTGCAGGACGGGGAGCGCCAGCGCTTCGCCGCTCACCAGCAGCTCGAGGCGGCCCAGTTCTATCAGTACCAGCAGTGGAAGCTCGACACCTGGCGGCAGTACCAGGCGGCCCTCCAGGCGGGGCGGCAGGTGCCCCCGCCGCCGTTCACGCTGCCCCAGGGTGCAGGCATGCCGCCGGGGATGCCCCCCGGGATGATGCCGCCGGGTGGCCCCATGGGCGGCCCGCCCGGGATGATGCCACCCCCGTGGATGATGGGGCCGGGGGGCCGCAGGCGCTAGAAGCCCCCGCCCGTCCGGAAGCCCCCGCTGCGGCCTCCACCTCCGAGGCCGCCGAAACCGCCCCCGCCCCAGGTCGAGGCACCGCGAGTGGTGCCTCGGCCCCAGACCGACCCGCGCCCGAAGGCCCCGGAGCCGAAGGTCGGGTCGGCGCGCTGCGGGCGGTAACGCTGCTGCTGCTCGAACACCCGCCAGAGACTGTCGCGGTCCAGGAGCCCGTTCAGGAAGCTGCTCAGCATGACGCCGAGCAGCGAGCCGTCGGAGAACACGGAGTCCCCCCGGTCGTACTGGCGGCGCTTGAAGTCCACGCGCAGGGACTCGATCTGCTGCAGCCGCGCCAGGTGTTGCTGGGTCGCCTGCTTTAGCTCCGCGAGCGTCGCCTGCAGCGCCTGTTCCTGGCGCTCGCGGTCGAGCAGGCGCGCGATGACCACGTCGTCCTCGGGGAAGGGCGTCGCCTGGGCGTCCCGCCGGAGCTCCTGGAGGTCCTCGCGCTGGAGCTCGGAGGCGAGATACTCCACCGCCTTGCGGTAGGCCGGGTCCTCGCCGGCCGCGAACGCCGCCTGTTCGTCCAGCAGCCGCCGGTGGTCGCCGGCCGCCTGCTCGATGCGGGAGTCGAGGGTCTCGAGCATGGCCCGCTCCTGTTCCCGCACCCGCACCAGCACCGGTATGCCGTCGGCCTTGCGGCCCGCCTCGTCGAGGGCCTTGAGGGCCTCGATCTCGGCGTCCGCCCGCTGCCGGGTGGCGTTGGCGTGCTCGCGCAGGCGCACCGGGATCTCCTGCAGGCGCGCGAAGTTGGCGCGCGCCCCGGCGTACCCGATGAGACTCGCCACCTTGCCGTCGAGCCAGCGCACGAGGGGTAGCGCCCGGTAGGTCGGGAGCCCGTAGCCGCGCTCCCAGAGATAGGAGAAGAGGGGGTCGTCCCGGTAGGACCGGCCCTTCTGGTCGAGCTCCTGCTCGCTGTAGCGCGCCTTGTCCTCGGCGTGCTGCGCCACCCGCTCGGCGTCGCGCGTGCGGCCCTGCTGCGCCTGGTAGTGGGGCTGCGCCGCCAGGCGGGCCTGGGTCTTCGCCTCGGCGGCGTCCACCGCGTCCGAGGCGGCCTCGAGCGCGTCGGCCTGGGTCCGGCGCTCGGCCTCGAGCGTGGCCTGCTGGCGCTGGTTGGCGCGGATGCGCTCCTCGAGCGCCGCCTGGGCGGCGGGCCGCGAGGCGAGGAGGGCGGCGACCTGCCGGTCGGCCTCGTCGAGCCCCGAGACCAGGCCCCCCGCGGCGATCAGCCCCACGCGCAGCCGGGCCAGGTCCCGGAGGTCCTCCACCCGCGCCCTGCCGAGCTGCAGGAGCTGGCTGCTCACTTCCTCGATGCGCCGGTCGACCTCCTCGACCCGACGCTGCTCGTCGCCGAGGGCCTCGTCGATCCGGGTCAGCGCGTCCCTACCGCTCAGCATGGGCATGAGGTCACCACTCGGTCAGGGCCCCGCCGGCGGTCGGGACCTCGTACTCCGGGTCGAGGTAGCCGCGGCGCTTCACGCCGAAACGGTTGTTCTGGATGATTCCGTCGTCCTGCTTGTCGGCGGCCACCCGGCGGAAGTCCGCCTCCGAGACCCGCACGCCCCACTGGGACACCCGCTTGCGCTTGCCGGTTTCCTCGCTCGTCACCTCCACGCTCACGGGGTCCCCGCGGGCGTCCAGGGCCTCGACGATGAGGTAGTAGTTCTTCGCGTCGGGGTTGTCGTCGGGCACGCGCCACACGCCCGAATGCTCGCCCGGGCGCGAGACGATGCGCAGGGTGTATTCCTGTTCCAGGGTCTCCCGCAGGGCCCTCATGGCCGCGAGCATCTCCCGGGCGCCCTTCTCGTCCCCGCCCCTCAGGGCGCTCTCGGCTGCGGTGCGGTAGCTGCCCGCGAGGGCGCGTGCGGGGTCGGACTCGGCGAGCGACAGGACCTGCCCGTGCAGGGCGGTGACCTCGCCGGGGAGCGCCGAGCGCGGGGCGACGACGGTCGCGTAGTAGGCGCTGGCGGCGAGGACGAGCGCCGCGATGCCCCCCACCAGCCAGCGGCACCACAGGCGCCGGCGGACGTAGAGGTAGGCGAGGCGCGTCGCGAGACTGCGTTCCGGGGGCCGGTAGACGAAGCGGTCCTCGCGCAGCGCCGCGACCCCTTCCTCGAGGACGTGGTCGGGGACCGCGATGCCCTGGGCCGCGTAGATCCTGCGCAGACGCTCCTTCAGGTCGAGCGCCCGCCCTTCCTCGTCGAGCTCGCGCTCCACGAGCTGCTGGCGCCGGCGCAGGGTGTCGACGACGTCCATGGCCAGCATGACGTCGTCGAGCGGCGGCCGCTCGGCCGCCGCTGCCTGGGACACCTCCGTGCTCACGAGGCCGGAGCCTCCAGGGCCGCCAGGGCCTTACCCTCCTGGGCCAGGTGGGCCATGCGCCGCTTGGCGTCCTCGACCGCGTTGCGGATCTCCTGGGCGTTGGCGGTGCTCTGCCGGCGCATCTCCTCGATGATCTCGCGCGAGCGCGTCTGCCAGGCGACGACCGACTCCACCAGCTTCTTCACCGCGTCGGCGCGGATGGTCGGGCCGTAGCCGGCCTTGACCGCCGCCTCCTGCACCTTGCCGCCGACCTCCGCCAGGTCCTCGAGCGAGCGGCTCACGCCCTCCTTCATGGCCTCGACCGTCTGGGTGCTCTCGTGCAGCCCGAACATCCCGGTGTAGGAGGCGGAGAGCGCGGTCAGCACCACCTCGTTGGTGCCGAAGAAGCTCACCGCCTGGGAGTACACGCGCTCCTTGGCGTTCGTGGTCTGGTGCAGGCGCGCCATGACCACCTCGGAGGTGTTGTAGCTCACCGTCAGGTTGTCCGAGAGGTCCTTCGCGATCTGGTAGCGCTTCTCGGTGTCCTGCAGCGAGCGCACCTTCTCGTCGCGCGCGAGCTCGAGCCGGGCCCGCTCGGCCCCGGCCTCCCCCTGGAACGCGGCGAGGGCCTTCATCGCGGACTGCACCTCGGCGCGAGCCGCCTCCACCTTGCCCTCGGCCTTCTTCAGCACCTCGAGGGCGAGCACCTCGGACTGCTTCAGCGCGCCGCGGAAGTCCTGGTAGGCGTTCAGGATGGTCTGCTCGCGCCCGATCTGGTCGCGGGTCGCCCCGGTGACCTCGAGGTAGGTGTCCTTGATCTTGTCGAAGCGCTGGGCGATGTCGCCGCGGGTGACCTTCATCCACACGTTGCTCAGGCGCTCGAAGGTGTCCAGGCGCCCGTCCTCGATCTGCTTCACCATCGACTTGGCGTCGTCGCGGATGCTGTTGAAGGCCTCGACGATGGTCTCGTAGCGCTCGCCGACCTCCATGGCCTGGACCTGCTCGCGCACCACCTCGTTGAAGAGCGACGCCTGGCTCAGCGTGCGGGCGATGGCCACCACCCGCTCCTCGTCGAGGTCCGTGATCTGGTTGAGGAGGGAGACGATCGGCGCCTCCTCGGGCTTGCCCTCCGGGACCAGGCCGAGGCTGTGCAGGCCGCTCATGGCCTTCTCGAGGTATTTCATGGGAGATGCGGTGACGTTCATCGGTAATCCTCCATCCGGCGGACGGGTCCCGGCGCTCCCCCGCCCCCCGGGAAGTCGGGGCGGCGGTGACGGTTGCGCGGTCCTGTCTCTCGGGTTACGTGTCTCTCGGGGTACGTGTGCAATGGTAGATCAAGTTGCGCTTCGGTCGGCAAGTGAGGTCCGGGCGGGGGGGAGGGGTGGGAGCAGGCGGGACGGGGAAGGGTGGGAAGGGTGGAAGGGTGGAAGGGTGGAAGGGGGAACCTGTTCGTCAACGCGGGAGAGGTGCCACGAACTGCTTGCGCGACCCGACGGAAGCCAAGGCCGCACGACCCACGCCCAAGAGGGCGAGCGTGGCAGGTTCTGGAACCCTGGCGTCCAACTCGACCTCGACTCTGTCGATTCGGGCGTTCCAGAGCCGCGGCGTCACCTTCTACCGCAGCAACAACTGCACCTCGACACCCAGGGCAAGGCTTGCCCAATCCCGGTCCGCGGTGAGAACCGGGGCGGACCGATCCATCGCCAGGGCCAGGCAGGCGCGGTCGCCGAGGGACAGGCCAGAACCCCGCGTCTGCGCCCACAGGCGGGCCGCCTGTTCGGCCTGGGCGGCGGTGAACGGCTCGACCGTGAGGCCGAGGTCGGTCACCTCGTCCAGCATCCCCTGAACCTCCACCCCTTTCTGCAGGGATTTCTGGATGACCTCGGACCAGTTGACCGCCGATATCGAGGCGCCATCCAAGACTGTCCCCACGAGCTCGCCTCCGGGCTCCCGGTGAAGCCACGCCAACAGCGCGGAGGCATCGAGCACCAGGGTCATTGGCGGTCCTCTCGCCGCGCCTCGGCCCGCCGCTCCGCGACAAGCTCCTCGGCCAGGCGCTCATCCTTCGGGATGTGCGCAAAACGCGCCAGCAGTCGCTGCTCGATCGCCTCGCGCCGCTCCAGCACGATGCTGTCGCCGACCCGGCGCGCCACCAACCGGTCCCCCGGATGGAGATCCAGAGCCCTGCGCAGGGAGGCGGGGATTACCAGCCGCCCCTGGGCACCCATCTGGATCTCGCTGCGGGTCTCCTGGACGGCCATCGCTTTGTCCTGTGGCATTTCAATCGAATAATGGCACGTATCCTGAGAACGTGCCAGAAGATCGAGATCGGGACGCCCCACGCCAGTGATGGCCGCTGGAGGGCCGACGCGCCACCCCGGCGCTGGAGGGTTACGCCGCCGGCGTGCGCTACCGCAAGGCCCTGGACACCCTGAGGACTACGCCAGCCGGGCACCGTCCGCGGTGCGGATCGACGTGGTCGCCGGGGTGAAGCGGTACCTGCGGGAAGGGACGGCGCGATGACGGCCCCGAGCGATCGTGTCCCCCTGCCGACATTGAACGGCAGCGGAAGCCGACTGCGGACATCGTCGACGCCTCACCCGCGCGCAGGCGCAGACTCGGCCCAGACGGCCACCCTATCCGGCGGGCTGTCGACAAACTTTACATCTCTATAGGTCGGGGTTCGCTTGAAAAGGCGTGCTTACGACCCTAAGCGGACCCCCCAGCCAGCAGGCTATTCGCATGCGCAACACAACAGCGCCCCCAAGAGAGTGTCGGGGCGCTGGCGCGGCGTGCTGGGGTCGCTTCTGGGGCCACCGTGAAGCTGAAGCATAAACACCCTCCGAAACGCCGAGGTGTAATCGTTGCGCGATGGGCACACGGGACGGCAAAAACGGAAGCGGCGCTCCGAGGCGCCGCTCCATTGCAGTGTTGGGCAGAGAAAGGGTCAGCCAGGGCGGTAGCGGCGAGCGAGACCGATGCCCGCCAGACCGATTCCGAGAAGCGCCAGACTCATCGGTTCGGGAATATTGAGCGGAGGCTCTGGGGGCTCTTCGGCAGGTTTCCACGTCGTGTCGTGGGAGCCGGGGTTACCCTCGAAGGTGGAAGCGAAGGCCGTAACGGGTGGCTCTACGCAACTGTTTCCCTGCTTGTTGTCATCCGTACAGCTGCTCAGAAGGGCCATGACATCGAAATGAATCCAGCCCAGCCCGCTGGTTCCGCTGAAGGCAAGCGTCTTGATGACGCCGGTGGCCGTACTGGACGGACTCGTGTAGTCGAAGATGGTGCCCGTCGGCGCGGGGCCGGACAGATTCGTACCCAAGTCGTAGAAATTGCCGATGTTGAAGTAGAGGAATCCCACGCTGCCGTTCGTGGGGGCATGGTTGCTGGGTGGACTAGGCAGCCGGTTCGTCGTGTCGCTCGCAAACGGCGCGTTTCCCGCGACCTTGAGGTTCGCGACCGCGGTGTTCAACTCAGTGTCTGCGACTGTCGCGACTAGGATCGCGCCATCTACACCTTCGAAAGATTGCGGAAGCCCGAAGTTGCTCCAGTCAGACCCCTCGTCGAACTGCCCTCCGAGTTTGAGGTCGGTACCCGTGTACTTGCCAGCGACGCACAAGGTCCCGCCGCTTGTAATGAAGGTGTCGGTTTCCGTCGGGTCAGTGCTCGACGCCGAATACGGGGCAAACGGCGAGGTCTCGCAGTTCCCTCCTGTGCCAGGTGCCGCCACCTGCAAGATGTTGACGGCATGCCCGGCAGGAACCCATCCGAACCCCAGTGCTATGCTGGCCGCAAGAACAATTTTGGTTCTCATCGCGCCGCCTCCGACGGATGTGAGTGCTTGTCACGCCTGCTCTAGCTAAGCAAAATGCGCGCCATGTCTCTATTTGCCAGCCAGAACGGGCGGTTGGCTGCGCGTAGCCGATGCTAGATGCAGCCGATGTAAACGCTACCGACACAAAAACGCCTACAAAGGGAGCCCTCCCTTGCAATGCACAGGAGGTGCTTTGCCCCCGCATCCGCCGAGCCCCGGGTTCTGACGCTTGGGTGCCCCGGCCCTTAGGCCCTTACGGTCCGTCCCCGCAAGCGCCGGATGTACCCTCAACGGAAAGCAGCTCGCCCGGCTGTCGAGGGCCAGTGTAAATGTCCACCCTGGGGGCCACGGGGCCAGCGGAATT
>ERZ1645192.433-NODE-433-length-34561-cov-7.687359_pt1 | contig 34561 bp, 36 predicted proteins | sample MGYA00575354_ERZ1645192 | MGnify/ENA primary metagenome ERZ1645192 (study PRJEB40844, sample SAMN11349763) | freshwater sediment metagenome | isolation source: river sediment | host: Sediment | place: India: Faizupur Khadar , New Delhi | collected 2017-02-21 ...
TGGGAGATCGTTCAACGGCAGGACAACGGACTCTGACTCCGTGAATCAAGGTTCAAATCCTTGTCTCCCAGCCATAATAATTTCGAGGGGTTAGCCAAAAGAAGGCTACCCCCTTTTTATTACCCCCTCGATTTTATCCCGCATGATCCCGCACAGCCCGAAAAGTCCTAATGAGTTGTGCATGACACCACATTAACACCATAATGAAACCCCATTGCTTTTTCTGAAAGTAGTGCTAGTATGAAAGTATACCAAGGTTTTAGGCGGTTCGTTTTGACAAAAAACTACAGTCACTGCTGGAAGTTCAGACAATATCCCGGTCTAAGAGAAAAACACGAGACCAAACCCATGCGGAAAAGACAAATTGGAATCTAGGGTCTAACGAACAACCTGTCCCTTAAAAAGGTCGGGATCATGCTCGTCCAAAAGGGTAATACGACGGGAAGGCGTATTTTGCACGGCCTGAGACTTCGGGATATGCTTGTCACGACCATGGTCGCAACGACCCTGGTTCTCGCTTGCATCCACCAGCACGACCGGGTGTTTGCCGGTTCGGCCACCAAAAAGGTCCAGGTAACTGCCAGGGTTGTCGCCCACTCCCATATGACGGTGCTTTACCAGATATCCAAGGTCAGGATAACACGGGCCGATATCAAACGGGGATATGTCGACATCGGGTCTGCATCACGTTTCGCGGTACACAGCAACAACCCCCAGGGATACATCCTCATATTTCGGGTGGCCGCCATGCCATTCAAGACTGTCCACGTGAAAGGGAACGGAACCGACGCCTATCTCGACGGTGGCCAAAGTTTTGTACGAAGGCCCTACTTCAGGGGTACGGAGGCGGTTGAGTTCAGTTTTCAACTGATCCTATTGGAAGATGTACAGCCCGGTGTATACGCTTGGCCCGTCGATATTGGAATCATCGATGATCGTGGTGCTTAGGATATATCTGCGGTGCCCCCGGAGATGTCACCACACTCGTACTTAACGAGAATAAGACGCCGGCATCACAGAAATTTACCGGTAAAAGAGTGAGACGACCGTGAATCCCTCCCCCGGCCCGGCGCCTTTGGCATAGTGGAGCGATCCGGTCCGGTAGTCGGGCCATTCCCAACCGTACTCAGATTTGTCTGGGTTACCGGCGCGAGGCGAGCCTATCACGCGTTTGACCGCGGGCACCGGCTGGTCCTGGCGGGCCTCCCGCAGGATCTTTTCCACGTCGGCCGCGACCTCTCCCGCCGCAGCCCCCGCCCCGAGCATCAGGATCATTATGGACAATCCAAATGCACATCCGAACAAGATGTTCTTTGCTGCTTTTTTTCTCCTATTGCCCATCACCCGTCTTCATCCCCCCATCACCCGTCGTTTTCAATATCTTCTTCATCTTCTCGATGATCCACGGCGATTCCATCTCCGTTACCCCGAGGAAAAGATACGAAAAATTATCCGCGAGTATCTCCTCGGGATGGATCGTATAATCGGTATTCTGCCCGATCTGTTCATAAAGGTCCTGCAATTCCTCTTCTTTGTACAGGGCCATGTCTTTGTCTTTCAGCATGACGAGTCTGTTCCCCGGGTTCTTTATTCGAGCAACGGAGATATACGCCGTCTGGAGATAGTCGAATAACCTGTCGCCATCCCGCTTGCTGTATGTGTCGAGCTGGGAATAGAGCAGGGGAAGGGCAATGATATCGGCCTTGCCCGCCTTTACCTGAATGCAATATTCATTAAGCGGAGCATCCGGATTGGTAATGCGCCGGCTGTCGAGGCTTTTCGGAAGGGCGTACGCAGGGCACCTCCTGAAACCTATGATACCATAAAGATCGTTCTTGAGATGCTTGTTCTGCCGGGTAATAACGTGGAAAAGCTCGTGGGAGAATAGTTTATACAAAGCGACCAGGTCAGATGTGACAAGTCTGCGGGGAAATACGATCCCATTGCCCCGGGTATAGGCCGCGCCGCCTTCCTCATCGCCCGTTGTTTTTATCAGGTAGACCGTATCGGGCAAATAGGGCGCATATGCCTCAAGTTTCGGCGCCAGGGTGTCAAGGATCCTCTGTATCTGCTCCCTGTCCTCTTTCTCCCATGCGACAACATTGTTCCCGACGAATTTCAGGAATTCATCGACCGGTACGGGTTTCTCGGAGCGCATCCGGACAGCCCTGTCAAGGGGGCTCATATTGTCGATAAAATCGTCCCGGGCGGTCAGTACCGTCTTTCCCTCTTCTTCGGAAGCAAAAATGAAAACAGGCTTTCTATCCACCGCCCATGCGGATGTGCACAGACCAAGACTTATGATGCATACGTAGAATACAGATCTCTGGAAAAGGGACATAAACGCTCCTTATGCACTGCGGAAAAAAACCTCAACCGATCGAATATATCATGTCATGAAAAGATTCTTCGTGGCGAAATTGGGATCGCTTGTCAGGTTGACCCCGATCCTCCTCAGCCCGGCTTCGTCCCCGGGAGTCGGTATATGCGTCATATGGACTTCACAATCCTTCAGGTCCTTCAATTTCTCAAGCGCGAGGTTCGCCGCAGGATTGGTCATCGTGCTTACGCTCAATACGATAAGGGCCTCTTCAAGGTCGAGGCTCACCGAGCTTTCGTTCAATATGCGGGTCTTCAGGTTTCTCACCGACTCCGTCACGTAGTCAGGCAGGAGTGCAAGCTGATCGGGTATTCCTGCCAGGTGCTTGATCGCATGAATGACGAGGCTCGTCGCGGCGTGCATTAAGGGTGAATTGCTGCCCGTCACAATTGTCCCGTCTTTAAGTTCAATAGAGGCACCGCAGTATATCCCTTCGTTACCCTTGTTGGTGGTTTGCGCGGCAAGCGCGGCATCGCGGGCGGGGGCGACCACGGAACGGTCTTCTGCCGAGAGGTTGAACTCCTTCATGTAGAGCTCGACCTTTTGAAAGGTTTCTCTTTCGGCAAAACCCATTGCATATTCGCAGCGGTACCGAAAGAACCTCCTGATTATCTCCTGTTTGGCCGCTTCCCTTATCACCTCGTCGTTCTCAATGGCAAACCCCACCTTGTTCACTCCCATATCGGTCGGTGAACGGTAAAAGCTCTCACCGCCGGTGATTTTCTCCATTATCCGGTACAATACAGGGAAAACCTCGACGTCCCGGTTGTAATTAACCGCCATCTGGCCGTATGCTTCCATGTGGAACGGATCGATGAGATTGAAATCCCGGATATCAGCGGTCGCGGCTTCGTATGCAACATTGACGGGATGCTTCAAAGGCATGTTCCAGACCGGGAACGTCTCAAACTTGGCATATCCTGACCGGATGCCCCGCTTGTGATCATGGTAGAGCTGCGAAAGGCACGTGGCGAGCTTGCCTGAGCCGGGGCCGGGGCCTGTGACGATAACGAGGGGCTTTTCGGAAAAGACGTAGTCGTTGACGCCGTATCCTTCATCGCTCACGATCATGTCCACGTCTGTTGGATACCCCTTCGTGAACCGGTGGGTGTAAACCCTGATGCCGCGCCTCTCGAGTTTGTTTTTGAAATGAACTGCAGCGGGTTGGCCTTCGAACCGGGTGATGACCACGCCGAGAACGTCTATGTCCCAGTTCCTGAGGTCGTCTATCAGTTTCAGCGCATCCGCATCGTATGTAATGCCGAAGTCAGCCCGTATCTTCTTCCTTTCGATATCGCCGGCATATATGCATAAGAGGATATCCGCCTTATCTTTCAGCTTTGAAAGCAGGAGCATTTTCGCGTTCGGGTCATAGCCCGGCAGGACCCTGGCGGCGTGGTAATCATAGAGCAACTTGCCCCCGAATTCCAGGTATAGTTTATTATTGAACCTCTCAACTCTTTCGATGATCTCCTCTGTCTGCAGCCGAAGATATCTCTCGTTGTCAAAGCCGATAGAGGAATTCATTTACACCCCTTTTTGTACTTCGGTCGGGAAGATCGTCTATCTTGCCGATATCTTTGCCCAGGAATCGCGCAGCGTGACGATCCTGTTGAACACAGGTTTTCCGGGCAAGGAGTCTTTCATATCACAGCAGAAATAACCGAGGCGTTCGAACTGGTATCTTTGTTCGGGCTGGGCCCCGCCAAGGCCCGGCTCGACGTATGCAGGGTCGATGACCTCAAGCGAGCCGGGGTTGAGAAGGTCGGCCATCCCGTCCTCGCTTCCCGTGGGGTCGGCAACCTTGAACAACCTGTCATAGAGACGGACCGTGGCGGGCACCGCATCCTCGGCGGCAACCCAGTGTATGACGCCCTCAACCTTCCGGCCGTCCGCCGGGGCTGCATTTTTCGTGTCGGGGTCATATGTGCAATGCAGCTGCCTGATCTCGCCCGTCGCTTCGTCCTTGATCATCGATGCAAAACGGATGACATAGGAGTTCCTCAAGCGGACCTCGCGACCGGGGCCGAGCCTTTTGTATTTCCGGGGCGGGTTTTCCATGAAGTCGTCTTTCTCTATATAGATGGTCTTCGAGAATGGCACCTTTCGCGTGCCCATCTCCGGTTTCTGGGGATGGTTCGCGCAGTCCATATCCTCGGCCCCGTCCTCGGGGTAGTTGTCGATGACCACCTTGAGCGGATGCAGCACGGCCATTGCCCGCGGCGCAGATTCATTGAGGTCCTCACGGACGCAGTGCTCGAGGAGCGCGATATCCACCAGGTTGTCGTTCTTCGCGACCCCGATGCGGGAGCAGAACTCCCGTATCGCGCTTGCCGTGTAGCCGCGCCGCCTCATCCCGGCGACCGTCGGCATGCGGGGATCGTCCCATCCGTTCACGAGCCTGTTCTCTACAAGTTCGATAAGCCTTCGTTTGCTGAGGATGGTGTAGCTCAGGTTGAGACGGGCAAATTCTATCTGCCGGGGTTTCGGGCCGCCGATAAGCTCGTTGACGAACCAGTCGTAGAGCGGCCGGTTGTTCTCGAATTCCAGAGTGCAGATCGAATGTGTTATCCCTTCGATCGAGTCTGAAAGGCAGTGGGCAAAATCGTACATGGGATAGACGACCCATTTGCCCGCCATGCGGTAGTGGCCCGCCCTCTTTATCCGGTAGATCACGGGGTCACGCATGGTGATATTGGGCGATGCCATATCTATCTTTGCCCTCAGGACATGCTGCCCGTCCTCAAATTCCCCCGCCCTCATGCGGGAGAACAGGTCGAGGTTTTCTTCGGCCGGCCTGTCGCGATAGGGGCTGTTCTTCCCCGGTTCGGTCAGGGTGCCCCTGTATTCCCGTATCTCATCGGCACTGAGGCTGCAAACGTACGCCTTCCCCGCCTTGATAAGGTCGATCGCGAACTGGTAGAGCCGTTCGAAGTAATCCGAGGCATAGAACAACCGGTCGTCCCAGTCGAACCCCAGCCACCGGACGTCATCCTGGATCGATCCGACAAACTCCATGCTCTCGCCCGCCGGGTCGGTATCGTCCATGCGGAGGTTGCAGGTGCCTTTGTACTGAGCCGCAAGGCCGAAATTGAGGCAGACCGATTTGGCATGCCCTATATGAAGGTACCCGTTCGGTTCCGGCGGAAAGCGGGTTGCTATCCGGTTGTGTTTTCCTGTTTTGAGGTCATTGTCAATGATCTCGCGGATAAAATCGGTTTGGGTGGAAGCATTCTCCTCGGTCATGGTTTTCCTCGAATGGTTGATCTTCGGGCCACTTTCAGTTTGTGCGTGTGGTCATAAAGTATCAATATTTTTACCATATACGGCCTTCATTAGCAACGCGTTATAATAGAAGTTGAGGCGCGCTTCCCTGACCGCCCCGTATTGCGTTTCCGGTTTGTTTGCTTTATGATTCGTATATGAAACTTCATATCCTGGGCACGGGAACAGCCATTCCGCGCATAGAGAGAGGCTCGTCGTCCTACGTCGTCAGGGCGAAGGGCCTCAACATCCTCATCGATGTCGGCCCCTCGGTCGTCAGAAGGCTTCTCGAGCGGGGTTTTGACGTGGACGATATCGATCTGATCGTCATTACCCATTTCCACGTGGACCACACCGCAGACCTTTCCACGTTCTTCTTCGCATGCAATTACGGAAAGGTGGCGCGCGAGAAACCGCTTACGCTCATCGGAGGGAAGGGGATCGCGCGGTTCTACCAGGCCCTGAGGAAAGTCTACCCCTGGATAGAACCGAAGGCATATGGCCTCACCGTGAAGAGCCTTGTTCATGGGTCTTTTGTGTATAAAGGCATTACGATCACCACGGTCCCTGTCAAGCATAATCCCGAAAGCATCGCCGTCAGGTTCGACGACAGGAGATCGCTGACATTTTCAGGCGACACGGATTTTTCACGGAACCTTATAAGGCTGGCCGACAGAAGCGACCTCCTTGTTGCCGAATGCGCCTTCCCGGAACGTAAGGTAAAAGGGCACCTCAATCTTGAGTCCCTCGATAGGATAGTAAAAAAGGCAATGCCGAACCGCGTCCTGCTCACCCACCTTTATCCCGACTGGGATACATACACGGGCGTCCTTCACGCACCGTACCTCCTCGCCGAAGACGGGATGGAAATAAATATATAGGCAACGGGCGATGGGCAATAGGTGATGGGTAAAGACCGGAGCTATTCTTCCTATCACCCATAGCCCATTGCCTATTGCCTGCATGCTATATATCGTATACAATCCTATTCAGGTTGATCATTCATTTTGAAAAGCAAAGACGCTGGATCCCGGCCAGCCGGGATGACGGCTCGTGGTGAGAATGGCGAAATTCAAGCGGGAGAAGACGGGGCGGTACACCCTTGTTCACAGGGGGGAATGCGGCGATATTGCGGGTTTTGTTAAGAAGGCCATGGACCCGGACCGGAGGTTGGCAGCGGGGCGGGGTGCGCCCGGGGTGTTTGATTTCAAGGGGAAACGATTCGTTTGCCGGCAATATCTCCACGGGGGATGGCTGAGGGGCGTTACGAAAGGAACATTCCTGGGGGAAAAACGAGCCGGGACTGAATTGAGCATCACGGCATATCTTGAGGAGAACGGTTTTCCCGTTGTCCAGGCTCTTGGATATATATCCCGAAAAGGTATCATCACAAACGATCTCTTCTTCGTTACCCTGTTTGTCAACGATGCGCGCGATCTGGTGGAGTATTTGAGAACATCCGACGGGCGGGACCGGTTACGGATGGCGAGAAAAGTGGGCATTTATTTTTTCATGCTTGGCCAGCTCGGTATCTATCACCCCGACCTCCACCTGAAGAACGTGCTTGTCGACCCTTCGGGCCATCTCGTATTCCTGGATTTCGACAAGGCACAGCGCAAGAAACTGACGCTCGACGATTATGAAACAATGTTCTGGCGGCTTGACCGCTATATCCGGAAATACGGCGACGAGTTGGGCGGCCCCGTCACCGACAGGGAGCGGCTTATATTCCTGCGGACTTTCGAGCGCCTGTCGGGGCAGAAGATCATATCGAGAATGGCGGCAGACCGGGGCAGGAAAGAAAGCTCGGCCAGGCTCGGCTGGTTCATCGACCGGGTACTATACAACCGCAAGGAGCCTTGAGCACCGTCGCTTCTGAAACTGCGTTCTCAAGGCCGGCTCGCTGCTGTTTTCGACCCCTTTCAACTCTTATGTCGCCGGTGTTTGCGGTTTGGGCGGCCCCATCTCTGGTGGACCCAGAACCACTCGTCGGGGTACTGACGGATTATATCTTCCAGGAATGCGTTTATCTTGCGGGTGTTCTTCTCAATCAGCTCTTCAATATCACCTTCGCGTTCCATGACGATCGGTTCGCCGCACATGATCGTGTAGCGCAGGAACCCCTTGCGCACGGGGTAGCAGGGTACGACGGGGCATCCCGTCTTCATGCCGAGCATTGCGGTCCCCTTTGATGTCGGGACCTTGTGGCCGAAGAGGTCGACGAAGACTCCCCGGGACCTTTTCTCGCGATGGTCGCCGAGGATGGCTATAATAGCCTTTCTCTTGAGCAGGCGCATGACCTCTTTAGCCGTATTCTCGTTCACGATGATCGTGAGCCCTGTGGATTCGCGCAGACCATTCAAGAATGCGTTGAGACGGATGTTTTTTTTTAAGGGGCGGGCGAGTGCGACGACGGGTTGGTTGAGGAGTTTCGACGTGATCCCCATGATCTCCCAGTTCCCGAAGTGAAAGGTGAGCGCTATAACACCTTGTCCCGAGCCGAGGGTGCGCTCCGCAATGTCCCGCGGTTCAAAGGAAAACCTTCGCGGTACCTCGTCCTCAGGGACAAAGGGCGCCATGAGCAATTCGATCATGTTCGTGCCGAGCTTCTTGAAACAGCTTAGGGCGATCGTGACGGCCTCATCCCGCGTGCGGTCGGGAAACGCCCGCTGTATATTGGTTATGGCGATATTGCGCCGGTTCCGGAGAATGGCATACCCCAGCGAACCGAACAGGCGCCCCGTGGCGGCCTGCACATTTTCCGGCAGCGCTCTTAAGATGTGCTGCAATAGTTTGATGAGGGCAACGAGGAAAAGATCGATATTCACCCGTCCCGTCTAAGGTTTTTCAGGCTTTATGGGAATAGCCTCCGAGATGAGCATTATCGGGATGCCGTCCCTTATAGGATAAAGGACCCCGCATTGCGGGCACGTAAACCCTTCCGGCGATGACGATAAAACCAGATCGCCTTTGCACTTAGGGCAACACAGGATATCGATCAGGTCCTGGCTGATAGGCATGGCCGCTCCTCTTTGATCAATCGTTGTCTTCGCTGTTTTTCTTCATGGCCGGCTCAAGGATATCGCCGAGAGTTGAGAACGCGCCGCCGGTTTCCTCGCGTACCTCGGTTAAGGTCTTCGTTTCCCTTTTCCTCAATACCTTTGTGCTCAGGGCTATTCGTTTGTCCTTTTCGTCGATGTTGAGGACCGCTGCCTGTATCGTGTCATCGAGAGTGAATACCTCGGACGGCTGTTTGCCCTGCAGTTCATCCATCTCAGACACGTGGATGAGGCCTTCCACGCCTTCTTCGATCTCGACGAAAACACCAAAATCAGTGATGCTGGTGATGTGGCCCTCAACCACGTCACCCACAGAATAACGGTTTGAGACCCCCTTCCAGGGGTCTTCCTTAAGGCGCTTCAAGCTCAGCGAGAACTTTTTCTGCGCCTTATCGATATTGAGGACAAGAGCGTCGATCGTCGTGCCCTTCTTGAATTGTTCCTGGGACGTCTTCTTTCTCCGGGACCATGAAAGTTCGGACATGTGGACGAGTCCGTCGATGCCGTTGCCGATGCCGACGAACATACCGAATTCCGTGAAGTTCTTGACCTTGCCCTTCACGATCGAACCAGGGGGGTAATTCGCTTCAAGTTCGTCCCACGGATCGGGGGCCAATTGCTTTAAACCGAGGGATATCCTTTTCTTATCGAAATCTATCTTGAGGACAACAAGTTCGAGCGCATCGCCCTTGTTGACCATTTTCGACGGGTTCTTGAATTTCTTGTCCCAGCTCATTTCGCTGACATGGAGGAGCCCTTCGAGGCCCTGCTCCAGCTCGACGAACGCACCGTACTCTACGATACCGACAACCTTGCCTCTCACTTTCGTGCCGGCAGGGTATTTTTCCTCTATCTTCAGCCAGGGGTCCGTCTTGAGCTGCTTCATGCCGATGGATACGCGGCCCTTTTCCGTATCGATCCCGATGATCTTGACCTTGACCTCGTCGCCTATCCTCAGGTATTCCTTGGGATGCGTGATCTTTCCCCAGGTGATGTCGTTGATATGGAGAAAGCCGTCGACACCGCCGAGGTCGACGAACGCGCCGTAGTCGGTTATGTTCCTGACGAAACCGTAAATTATCTGGCCGTCCTTAACGTTTTTCCAGAACTCCTGCCTCTTCCTGTCGCGCTCCTCTTCAAGGAGGACGCGCCGGGAGAGAATGATGCTGCCTTTCCTGCGGTTCGACTTTATGACCTTGAACTTGAGGGCGCGCCCGACGAACGATGCCGGGTTCTTGACCGGCTTTATATCGACCTGGGACAAGGGCAAAAAGGCGTTGATCCCCACGTCGACGATGAACCCGCCTTTGACCTCGGAGACGATATGGCCTTCCAGGGGTGACCCGTCCTCAAGTGACCTGTCTATCTTTTCCCACGTCTTTATCTCGTCGACGCGTTTTTTCGAGAGCCTTAAAAGTCCGGACTCTTTCTCGCGGCCGACGATCATGACCTCGACCTCGTCATCGACGCTCACGGGGTGTTCGCTGCCTTCTCGGGGAGAAAATTCATGAAGGGGCACTATGCCTTCGGATTTCAGGCCGACATCGATGATGACAGAATCACCGGCGATGTTTATTACCTTTCCCGTCAGTATGTTGCCTTCCTGGAGGCTTTTCATCGACGTTTCGTAGAGTGTCTGCATATCCTCCTGTGTGTTGTCTTTTGGTGCCGTGGGATCTGTCTCTACCATCATCGTGTGCCCCCTAAAAGTTTTTTACGCGCCCTTCAACAATATCTATAATAAGATCGGGTGTTGATGCTCCCCCCGTTAAGCCTACCCGTGATACACTTGTGAACCACTCGGGACGAAGGTCATCGACAGTTTCGATGTGATAAGTGTTTGGCTGGACTTTATGAACGACCTTGTAAAGCTTCGTGCAGTTTGAGCTGTTCTTCCCCCCCACTACCAGCATCATGTCGACTTCGCCCGATAATTCTATCGCTTCATTCTGCCGTATCTGAGTGCTTTCGCAGATCGTGTTGAATATCCTGAGTTCCTCCACTCCGGCGATAAGCTCTTTTACGATCGAAACGAATGTCCCCTTATCGAGGGTCGTCTGACTGACAACTCCGACCTTTTTGGCGGCGAACGTTGTTGGTTCTTGTAGTACAATACCATCATTATCCAGATAACTCAAGACACTTTTGACCTCGGGATGGTTCCTGTCCCCAACGATCACGACCTGATAGCCGCTCTTCTCGAGGTTCCGGGCATGCTTGCGCACCCGCTTTACGAAAGGGCACGTGGTGTCTATCGATTTAAGGCCGCTCTTGCGGACGTATTCCTCTTCTTCCTTTCTTATTCCGTGGGTGCGGAATACGACCGTACCGTCTTTAACCTGGTAGACGTCATCAACGGGAGTGATCCCCTTCTCCTTCAGCAGTTCGACCATCTGGGGATTATGGATGATGGGGCCTATGGTAAACACCCTTTCGCCTTTTTCCGCGGCCTTCAATACCATTTTGATCGCCCGTTTTACACCGAAGCAAAAACCGATATTTTTCGTCTTGATCACATTCATTTCCGCTGGCTGTCCCTCTTTTTTATGTGGTTAAGGATGATCCGCAACACGCCTTCGATGTCCTTTCCCGTCGTGTCGACAACAATCGCCCCGTCCGGGATGACGAGCGGCGCAACCGCCCGCGTGGAATCGTTCGCATCACGTTTATCCATCTCCTGCCTGACCGTATGGAACTCCTGCCCCCGACCTTTTGATGCGAGTTCGGTATGCCGGCGGTTCGCCCTTTCATCGGGGCGTGCATCGAGATAAAACTTGATATCGGCGTCCGGGAAGACCACACTTCCCGTGTCCCTTCCCTCGAGAACGGAATTCCTGTCCGCCGCAAGCCTGCGCTGGGTCGCGTTCGCATATTCGCGGACCGGGACCTGTTGTGACAGACGGGAAGCAAGAAGTGATATATCGGGTGTGCGTATCTCTTCGGAAATGTCCTCTCCGGACAGGGTTACCCGGGTGTTCTCGCCGAATTCGAATGTAACAGGAAGGTTGTGGAGGAGTTCCTCGAGCGATTCCCCGTCTTTTCGTATTTTATAGGCGTATGCTATGCTCCGGTAGATCGCACCGGAATCGATGTAGGTATAGCCGGCAGTGGAAGCAAGGAGTTTTGCGATCGTACTCTTACCGGCTCCGCTTGGACCGTCAATCGTTATGATCGTGTTTTTTTTTACAGTCACGTTGTTTCCTGCAGCCTCAAAAACCCTTGAGCCAGATAATCAGTATATATGAACTTCTCGAAAAATTCAAAATGTATCGCGGGGATAGGTGGGCTGACCGTGTTGTGCGCATGGCGCAACGGGAAAACCGGGTTGCCGGCCCTGTGTGTGGAATTCTATGCACATGCGGGGCTTCGGGAGGCCACGGGCCATAGGAATTGACGCATCATTTTGAAAATATGGAACATTCATTGTGCGGGCAGATGCGGTGCCCTCGATCCGTGAAAAGATGATTTTCTTACTATGGGAATTAGCCCCACATTTACTCAATGGTAAATCAATGAGACATTTCGAAAAATATATGCTAGCATCATCATGCAGCGTTGGGGAAGTGGGGGTCGTTGAGCTCGTTGGGGAAGGGGCAGCGTTATCGGTAGTGCGGTTGCATCAAAAAGATGTTCCATCAAATAGCCTGTCTAACGACAGGCATTTTTATTCCGAATTTCTAAGGCATACGTTCCGGGATGGGTTTGCGGTCGGCCACCATCCCGGCAACCTTGTGACATTCGTTGATATGGTGACGGATAACGAGCATCATCCCCCCGTAGCTTAACCCGGCGGAAACGGCCTGCCCGACAATCGGCATGTACTTTGCCACCTGCTTCGTGGTCAGTTTCTTCAGGCCAATTTTTTTCAGCAGGTTAAAAACGAGGTCCTTCGTCAGGGCGCTGCCGATGACCTTTGACCCGATTTCTTTGGCTGTTTCGTAGATCACGATGGACACTTGCGGATCGTACCGGTCTATCTGTTCCCTGGCAAGCCCGAATTTTTGCGTTATTTTCGGGATAATATCACGCAGGACCATGATGTCCGTCGCCACGTCCGTCAACGGGACCGGCACTATCGATGCCGCCGCTGAGATCAGGGCCCGTTTATTCGACATTTTGATACACTCGTGCCGTATCCGGTCGAGTTCTTCCCTGGTATGGGCCAGCATAGTACTCATTTATAGTATTTCATCCGGCACTAAATCAAGGATTTTGTGCCGGAAGCGGTCCGTCGCGGCGCGGCAGACGGATTTCCCGGTTGCAAAATCCGGCAGGGAGAATAGAATTACATATACGAGGTCCGATCGATGTCGTACCGGGTGCTGTATAGGCCGGTGAAGAAACCAGGAGGGTACTATGATATCAGATTTCCGCATGCGAAAACTGAAGTGGGCGTGTGCCGGGTTCTGTGTGACGCTTCCGCTCATTCTCGGCGGCTGTGTCGTCAATTATTCTCAGAGAGGTAAAACGCAATCTGATTTCGACCGTGATAAAGCAATGTGTACGCAAATAGCCGAGCAGACGTATCAGAAAAAGGGAACACGGGTCTGCGACGAAGTCGACGCATGCTTGAAATCCCGGGGCTGGACGGCCAGTTCACCTACGCTCTGGTAATGACCCGAGCATACTATAGTGGAGATCACGCATAAGGACCTGAAGGAAGTTCTGTCGCAACATATGCGGTGGCTTCGCAACAGGGGCGGCGCCTGCGCCAACCTGTCGGGCCTTGATCTGTCCGGCCTGAGGATGGCCGGCGTCAATTTGTCGCACGCACTGTTGTCCGGCGCAGACCTCGCCGGCGCGAGCCTTGTCCGCGCCAACCTTTCCGGCACCGACATGTCCGGGTGCGTCCTTATCGATGCCGACCTTTCCCGTGCAAATTTTTATCGGGCCACCCTGTGCGAGAGCGATCTTTCGAACGCCAGACTGGTCAGGGCAAATTTGTCCGGGGTTGACATGTCGCGCGTGAACTGTTCGCATGCTATCCTCACCGGCGCAAACTTGAGCCGTGCGAATCTTGCCGGGGCCGACCTGAACGGGGCCGACCTCGCCGGGACGGACATCGAACGGGCGGACCTTGCCCTTGCAGAACTCATCGGCGCCGACCTCACCGGGGCGAATCTTTCCTACGCGGACCTTTCCTACGCGAATCTTTCCCGGGCGAATCTCGCGCGGGTGAACCTTGCGGGGGTCGATATCTCCCGCGCCAATCTTGCGTATGCGAACCTCGCCGGGGCGAACCTCACGCGGGCGGACATGACGCTGGCCGATCTTAACGAGGCGGACCTGACGGGGGCCGTCTGGCCGGACGGAACAAAAAAATAGAGTGAACTTTTCAAAGATCTGCTTTACGTTATTATCCACGAACGTAGGACTGGAGGAGTCATGCGCTATAAAGGTGTGATTTTTGATCTTGACGGGACGCTTGTCGATTCGCTCGACGACATAGCGGATTCCATGAATAAAATTCTCAGGGCACATGGTTTTCCGGTGCATGCCACAGACAGGTACAGGGAATTTGTCGGGCGCGGGATGACGAATCTCGTTATCAGGGCATTGCCCGAAGACGCCCGGGATGACACCCGGATCACGGTTTGCCGCGATGCGATGCTTGTCGAATACGGGGCCAACTACCTCAATAAGACACGTCCGTACGACGGAATCATCGACATGCTCACCGAACTTACCCGGCTCAATATCGAGACAGCTGTTTTTTCAAACAAGGTCGACCATTATACAAAGAAGATTATGGCGGAGCTTTTTTCCCGATGCAATTTCGCGGTTGTGCTGGGGTCGGGCCCCGAATTGCCGGAAAAGCCGGACCCGAAAGGGGTCCTTGCTATAAGCTCTCTTCTGGGTGTCCCGCCCGGGGACCTGGTCTATGTCGGGGACTCCGATGTGGATATGCAAACGGCCCGTAACGCAGGTATGCATCCCGCCGGCGCCCTGTGGGGTTTCAGGACCCGGGAAGAGCTGATTGCGAACGGTGCCGAGTTCCTCCTCGGCCACCCGATGGACCTTCTTGCGGTAGTGCAGTAGGGACAGTTTTTTACCCGTATCTTATTCCGTACCGGGGACATCGCTTAACCGTTCGGACAGGACACCCTTCTTGAATGATATCGCGGCCGAAATAACCTTATCCGCATATCCGTCATCCTTTGCGCCCAGGTATCTGTACAGCGCTGTCCTGAGATCATTCTTCGAAGCGTTGAGGTACAGCCGGAGTATGGCGGTGCCCACAGACAGGTTCCTGTGAAGATCGTGGACCTCTTCCTCGGAAGAAAAATAGTGCTTCCAGGTCGGCCAGTGGACCTGCATGAGACCGCGGGCGTTCTTGCTGCTGACTGCATGCGGGTTAAAACAGCTCTCCACCCCTATGATTCCCATAATGACCGACAAGAAATTGAGCCTGTGTTCATCGGAGGCGTACCGGAACCTTTTCTCGTGCACATGGTCGGTTATTGCTTTTGCCACAAAGACAGACGTGGCTTTCGCCTGTTTTTTGTTAACGCTCCGTATATGCCGCAGGGCATACCGGAAGTCTTTGTATCTGTCCGGGTCTTCTTTCCTCATGGCCTCAAGTTCATAGCGGACCTTCGAGAAATTGCTTTCATATGCCCTGCTGTAAGGAACTTTACAGGCCAGCAGGAAACAAACGAGGCCGGCAATGATCAGTATCTGCAAAACTCCGCCTCCCGACCGGCTCCATCCGGGCATCTTGTGCAGGATCGTCCTCCATATAGTGATATAGCGCGCACGCTAATCAAACGGGCTGTATCGGCAGTTTTTATTTTTTTGCCTGTTATTGCGCTATATTTTATCTTGACAACGTTTCCGGAAATATATTTTTATAAACATCATCAGTTGCTTTCCGCAGTAAATTCCGCAGTAACTTATCGCATAAGATCCAGATCAATATGTGCAGTGTTCCATGCATCGGGGGAGGGATTGCGTTGGAAAGAAGTACAGCAAAAAGTTCGGATAGTGTTGCGTATGTCATTGCAAGTCTCATCATTCTGGCATTGCTTGCTCTTTACGCATCGCGCAGCCTGATCGTCCTTCACAGGATCGAGTTGCCGGTCCTTGAGTTTCAGGCGCACCTTTACGCCCGGGTCTTGTCTCGCTCTGATTATGAGATGGAATTTTACAGGATCAGTGCGATCAGAGACGCGCTTGATGCCGAGTTCGTCAAGAGGGGCAGTTACACGGCGATCAGGTCAGATATGCTGAGAAAGGCCGTTGTATTCTCGTCCGTGCGCACGGGGCGGTGTACGCGTATCCTGGCATGCATCTTTCTCGGGTCTTTCGGCTCTATTATAACAGGGGTTGTCATGAGGGCCCGGGGGCGTCTCTACAGAACAAGGGACAATGTTCGCCGTTTGGAGCACAGGGGGGTTCACGGGTTTATTCATCTGGTCGGCGGGCATCTCGATTTCGATGCCATAGCACGTATCGAGAGATGTCCGACCCCCGAAAACCTGAGGAATGCCTTCACCGCCGTCCGTGAAAAGGTCAATGTACCGTGCTCGGTGGTAGCGCGCCTATTTCCGCGAGGGTCGGGGGAACGTCTGGCACTCCTGGAATACGGTAAGCCAAAGGTTAAATTCGCTGACAATCCAGAGAACGCCGGACGAGGTCCGGAAAACGAAAGGGGGACGTGACAGCAGACATGGAAGCACAATCGTGGGCGAACACAGGCAGTGAGCGGGCGCAGGCCATGACGGTCTATATGAGGGCCTTTTTCCGGTCGATGAATACACAGGATTTTTCGAGTTTGATCATACACGCGCAGGAAGGCGGCCAACAGAAGATAGTCGAGGAATTATATTCGGCTGGAGTGGTAAGCAATATCGTCCGGGCGATCCTTGGAAGGATCGATAAGGGGCGCTCCATTGATGACCAGATCAACGATTATGTTCAGGATGCAACGGTCGTTCTTATCCAGATCGCCCGGCAGGGGAGATTGGACCTGACCAAATCGGCAGGTGAGATCGCCTCGTATATTTGTCTCTGGATAGAGCAGAGGGTAAAGAGGGTTGCAAGAAAGGACCAGCGCTGGCGGTTTTCGCTGGCAGCCCTTTCAGGCAGCATAGAGAATGTGCTTGAGGCGACTGAGGGGTGCGATAAGGACCTGGACGAGGTTTTGCCGGGGGAAGAGGCGGGCCCCGGACCATATATAGATACCGGAGCATGCGTGCAATTGCCCGAGCGATGGGCACAGGCAGGGCATCACGACCTTTTCGCGTTCACGCTCAACAAAAGCGAGCGCAACATACTGTCCATCTTCGGGTCATCGTAATCGGGAGGAAGACGAAAACAGACGAACGGAAATAACCCGTGATCACCGGAACATTTCGGGCCCCGGGGTCGCCGCAATGACGGCGCACTATGTCCATCACTACATGGCACCCCTGGGACCTTTCGTTTCCTCGGTATTTTTTTCGCTCATATTCAACTCCGGCGTGCATGGCGTAAGGCCGAATGCGTATATCAGGAGCGTGCAAATGTCCCTCGCAGGGATAGCCCGGAGGGCGGGAATGTCAAGGAGAAAGGGTGTTGACGCCCTGAAAACCCTGAAGGACTACAGGATCATCATGCAGTGTAACGGCCGGGGAAGAGGGAACCGGAACCGCTATTTTTTTCTCCCATGCGAGACGTGGTTTCTCCCCGATGCATCCCGGAAAGATGCGATGCGGGTCGATGATTGTCCGGCACAGTGAAAAGACTCGCATTAATACGGCTCCGGGATGCACTTTTTAGCCCGTGCGATCCATTGATTTGTCTAAGCATTCATCTGACGTTACAAAAAAGGCGGCATGTGCCTCCTGTACAAATTGTACACTTGAACGAATTCCGAAAAACCGGAAGGAGACATATGGACATAAAAGCTATTATGATCGGAAAGCGGCACAGGACGAGCCTGGGAGACCTGGAATCCCTGAAAAGGTCAATATCCGAGGTGGGGCTCCTCCAGCCGGTCGTCGTCAGGAAGGGAACAAATGAGCTCGTCGCGGGGTTTCGAAGGTTAAGGGCCCTGGAAGACCTGGGCATTACAGAACTGACGGATGGTGTTCATGTTCATTATATTGATATCGACAGCATCATACGCGGCGAGCATGACGAGAACATATGCAGACAGGATTTTACGATATCTGAGAAAGTTGCCATTTTTGAGGCGATGAAGGAAGACCAGAAGCGGCTCGGGATCACACGCCGGATAATATCGGGGAAGGCGTCTACGCCTTCGAGCTCCATCATCGATCCGCATGGTCCGGAAAAGGCAGCGGGCGGGCATGGGTCCGCACGGGCTGATGCGGCCCGGGCGGTAGGCCTGCACTACAATACATTGAGGAAGGCGTCGGAGATCGTGTCGGCCGCGAGGAGGGACCCGGCACGATACGACGGTCTGGTCAGGGAGATGGACCGGTCCGGGAAGGTCGATCCTATCTTCCAGAAGTACACGCAGGAAAGATTGCAGTCTGCCATGCATGAGAATGAACCGGCACCCGGCCTGTCATACCTGGCATCAGACAGGGGCGGCCCCCTTCCCAAATTCATTATCGATGCGCTGTCCCGGGTATCGCCCACCCTCCGGGAGGATCTGTTGCGGCGCCATAACGATGTTCTTCGGGCCCTCAAGCGAGGCGACGTCGAGCGATCGGTGAAGGTCTTTTCGAAGAAGTGCGACATCGGATCGATGCCGGAGAACGATATCGCGCAGCTCGTCGGACATATCCTGCAGCACGCCGCCGCATCGGCCACGGAATGGGTCTTTCTTCCGCGGGTCCGGCAGATCGCCGCGGTAATAATGGGTGTTGCCAGAGCAAAGGAGCCGGCGTCGGTGCTCGATAAGCTCGATTTTTTTATGATCGGCCTCGCGGGTTTTGTTGACATGGCCTGCAACTATCTTCAGCTGGCGAATAAGGGCGGCATCCTCAAGGATATTCCTGCGGACGCTCTTGAAAAATATCTCGCCGCAATAGATGCCTTTCAGATGCTGTATGAGAGCAAACTGCCCCGGCAGGTGGGGGCGCTGAGGGCCCGGGAAACCCGTTCTGTCCCGGCTGACGGTATCCCCACCGTCCGCGATCATGTGAATGCAATGAAGGCGAACGAGATGATAACGAACGCGGCGGAAGGTTCCATCCCCTACTACAGGAGCCTTGTGGCGGGCCTTGTGCAAAACTTCCGCGAAGGGGCGCAGAGCCTTAAGGAAGCAGGCCTGCCCTGATGCAATTGCTTTGACAAGTCCGCGATAGCTATGGTAAATAATACGGTCAACGCTATGGCTCTGAAGGTTTACAATACCATATCCGGAAAGAAAGAAGACTTTATCCCTGTGTCCGAGGGGAAAGTGAGGCTCTACGTCTGCGGCGTTACGGTGTATGACCACTGCCATATCGGCCATGCGCGCAGTGCGATCGTTTTCGATACCATATACCGGTATCTGCGGTCGAAGGGCTACGACGTCACGTATGTCAGGAATTTCACGGATATCGACGACAAGATAATCCGCAGGTCTCATGAGGAAAACATACCCTGGCAGGAAGTCGGGCGGAAATATATCGCTTCATTCTACGAGGACATGGATGCCCTCGGTATAATGCGGCCGACCCACGAGCCCCGGGCGACAGACCATATCGGCGACATGATAGCGCTTGTCGACTCGCTGATAAAAAAGGGGCACGCCTACAATGTCGACGGGGATGTCTATTTTTCCGTGGACAGCTTCAGGAAGTACGGCGAGCTTTCGAGACGGCCACTTGAGGAAATGATGTCCGGTGCCCGGGTGGAAGTTGACGAAAAAAAGAAGAATCCCCTCGATTTTGCCCTCTGGAAGGCATCGAAGGAAGGCGAGCCATCGTGGGACGCTCCGTTCGGGAAGGGCCGTCCGGGATGGCATATCGAGTGTTCCGCCATGAGCACGCTGTTCCTTGGCAATCCTTTCGATATCCACGGCGGCGGAAAAGACCTTGTTTTCCCGCACCATGAGAATGAAAAGGCGCAGACCGAAGCCGCTACCGGTGAGAAATTCGTCAACTACTGGGTACATAACGGTTTCGTCAATATCGACCGGGAGAAGATGTCGAAGTCCATCGGCAATACTCTTTCGATCAAGGATTTTCTCAAAGACTACCATCCCGAAGTTCTTCGGCTTTTTTATCTCTCGAACCACTATCGCAGCCCGGTTGATTACAACGGGCAATCGATTGATGACGTCAATACGGCGCTCCAGCGGCTCTATTATAGCCGGCAAAGGGCCCTTGACGCCCAAAAGGGGAAAAGCTTCAAGGCCCGCAATTTCGAACAGGCTGATGAACTGAACAAGAAATTCCTCGAGGCCATGGATGATGATTTTAACACGGCCCTGGCGCTTTCATATGTTTTCGAGCTTTCAAAAGAGATCAACCGGATGGTGGATGAAAAAGACGCGAGCGCGACACCATTAATATCATCCGCAAACCAGATGCTGGAATCTCTTGCCGGTACGTTGGGGCTTCTGGAGGACAATTTCGAATCTTTTGAAAATCAGGCAAAAATGCGGCACCTTGCACGCATGGGCCTCGACGCCCCGTTCGTTGAGAATGCGATACATGACCGGATCGAGGCGAGAAAGACGAAGAATTTTCAGAAGGCTGATGAGATAAGGAATGCGCTGGCCGAAAAAGGGATTATGCTTCTTGACACTCCTCAAGGTACACAGTGGCGGATAAAAACTTCAGTTTCTTAAAAGGAGAATACATATGCTGGAAGTCAGATTTCATGGAAGGGGCGGACAGGGAGCCGTCACATCTGCGGAGATCATAGCCCAGGCTGCTATCAAACAGGGGATGAGCGCACAGGCTTTCCCCAGTTTCGGCCCCGAGCGCCGCGGTGCTCCGGTGCAGGCGTTCCTGCGCTTATCGGACAGACCGATCCGGTTGAGATCGAAAGTGTACAAACCCGACAGTGTCCTGATACTCGACCCGACCCTCGTCGAATCGGCGAACCCTACGGCGGGGCTTAAGGAAGGCGGCTACATTGTCATCAATTCAAACAAATCGGTAGAAGAGCTGAAGAAAATGTTTCCCGGGCAGAACATCGTTGCCGTGGATGCGACGAAGATAGCCAAGGAAGAGCTCGGTGTTCCCATCACGAACACGACAATGCTCGGTGCACTCATCCGTGCGACGAAGGCCGTTGAGCTGAACGCCCTTGAAGAACCGGTTCGTAGCCGTTTCGGGGCCAACGGCCAGAAGAATATCAACGCGTACACCCGGGCATTTAACGAAGCGATAACAATAAACGCCGGGTAGTCTAAGAACGCAAAAGGCATTGCGAGATAACCGCCAGCTGCCGGATGATCGATGAATATGTTCATCCATTGGGTCGCTGCCGGTTATTTTTTTATCCCTGCACAATGCAGACGGGGGCAGTCCAGAGAAGGGGTTCATGACGAGCATATCGGGCAATATTGTCGACATCCATAACGAGACCATCTTTCCCGGCACGGTCCGCATAGAGAACGGCATCATTGCAGGGGTCGGGAGAGAACGTTACTGGGCGGACAGGTATATCCTGCCCGGTTTCGTGGATGCGCATGTCCACATCGAGAGCTCCATGCTCACGCCTGTTGGTTTTGCGCGGCTCGCCGCGGTCCACGGGACGGTAGCAGCGGTGTCGGACCCGCACGAGATCGCGAACGTCCTGGGCATATGGGGGATCGACTACATGATAGAGAGCGCCTCCGGTGTCCCCTTTGTGTTTTCGTTTGGAGCCCCGTCCTGTGTACCGGCGAGCCCCTTCGAAACGTGCGGCGCCCATATCGGCCCAGCTGAGGTCGAGGAACTGCTGGGCCGATCTGACATCGGGTATCTGGGTGAAATGATGAACTACCCGGGGGTCATCAGCGGCGACCCTGAAGCGATCGCAAAGTTAAGGGCCGCAAAGGCGGCCGGTAAACCGGTCGACGGCCATGCGCCGGGATTGCGCGGCGAGGCGCTCAGGAGATATATAGAAGCAGGCATATCGACAGACCATGAATCATTCGAGATCGAAGAGGCTCGGGAGAAGTTGTCCCTCGGTATGAAGATACTCGTACGGGAGGGGTCGGCGGCCAGAAATTTTGACACGCTCTTCCCGCTGATAGCGGACCATCCCGGACAGTGCATGCTTTGCAGTGATGACACGCACCCCGATATGCTGGTGCGCGGGCATATCAACCTGCTTGTTGAGCGGGCAGTCCGTGGGGGGATCGATCTCATGAAGGTGCTCAGGTGCGCGTGTCTTAATCCCGTCGAGCATTACAGGCTTAATGTCGGCCTGCTGCGCATTGGGGACCCCGCGGACATGATCGTTGTCGACAACCTCGAGTCCTTCAATGTGTTGATGACGATCATACGCGGACAGGTTGTTGCGGAGGACGGGGTGAGCAGGATCGCACATGCGTCGCCGAAGCCCATCAACATTTTCAGTGCCGCAGCGAAACGGCCGGGTGATTTCCGGATCCAGGGAACATCGGGACGGGTCCGCGTCATCGAGGTTATAGAGGGCCAGGTGGTTACCGGTTCCTCAACCGGGAGCGTTCCCGTGAAGAACGGAGAGCTCGTTTGCGATACAAACAAAGACCTTCTCAAGATATCCGTCGTCAACCGGTATTCTGACGGACCGCCCGCCGTTGCATTCGTTCGAGGGTTTAACCTGAAAAAAGGCGCGATAGCTTCCTCAATAGCGCATGATTCACACAATATCGTTGCGGTCGGAACCTCGGATGACATGCTCTGCGAGGCCGTGAATTGCGTTATCGAGAAAAGAGGAGGGATCTCGCTTGTCTCTGACGACATGAAGATGGTGGTGTCCCTGCCGGTGGGCGGGATAATGTCCGATGACGACGGCTACAGCGTCGCGCGGAAATATAGCCGCATGAACGCACTTGCCCGCGAACTCGGGTGCTCGCTTGATGCGCCTTTTATGACGCTTTCGTTTATGGCGCTCATTGTCATCCCAAAGCTGAAACTCAGCGACCAGGGCCTTTTTGACGGCGAGCGCTTCGCGTTCACAGACCTTTTTCTGTAAATATTTCTTAAGATACGATCTTGACGAACGTGGCGACGAGTTCAGGATCGAACTGCCTGCCCGCGCATTCTTTCAATTCCTGGAGGGCTTTTTTCCTGGAGATGGCCTTGCGGTGCGGCCTGCCGGCCGTCATTGCCTCATAGGCGTCGGCGATCGCCATGATCCGGCTTTCAAGGGGAATGTCCTCACCCGAAAGGCCTAAGGGGTACCCGGCCCCGTTCCACCATTCGTGGTGCTTGAGGATATATTCCGATATATGGGTCAGGTTTGCTGACGACTGGGCAATGCGGTGGCCTATGTCGCAATGTTTGCGCATCTCGAGAAGTTCTTCCTGGGTGAGGCTCCCTTCTTTGAGAAGTGTCCGGTGATGAACGCCGATATTTCCTATATCGTGAAATTGCGCAAGGAGAACGAGGTCCTTCATTCGTTTTTCCGGCAAACCGACTGCATTTCCCAGGGCCGTGACCAGTTTTTTCAGCCTGCGCGCCGAATGCTGTGTGGTTATACCGATGTCCTCGATCGTGGCGAGAAGATTTTTCACGATCACTCCCCGGAACTGCTGGCTTCCAAACAGTTTTTCCTTGTACATGTTGTTGTCGGCTTCGCGGTACAATTCGGTCATACCCTGACCGGGGCTGCTGCGGATCGAGAAGCCGATGGAGATACCGAGGGGAAGATTACGGTTCTTCCTGTTATAATCCGCAATGCTGCTCTTTATCCGGGCGCATATTTCTTCGACCTTGGAACGCGGCGTGTTGGGCAGGAGGACGGCAAACTCATCGCCCCCGACACGCGCGACGACGTCGTTTTCGCGGAACGATCTCCGGATGATCTGCGACGCCCTCATGAGCAGTTCATCGCCCCTCTCGTGCCCGAGCGTGTCATTGATCAGCTTCAACCCGTCCACGTCGCACATGATAAGGCCGACCAGCTCAAAACGGCTATTGTCGAGGCGGTGCATTTCCTCCTCGAAGTATGCACGGTTGTAAAGGTTTGTCAGGGGATCGTGAAGGCTCAGATACTTCAGCTTCTCTTCTGTTTTTTTCAGCTCTGTAATGTCTTTTGATATAACGGCGACATATTTTGTCTCCCCGGTTTTCGGGTCAGGTATCGGGCTCAACGTTCTCAATGTACACCGCTTCCCATTGTCGCTCTTGTGCTCATAGCTCAGGGACGTGTTCCATTCAAATATTTTTTCCACGTGACCCGCAAAATCGAAGGCATCATCGGCATTGTGAAAGTCGGCGTAACGCCTTCCTATTATATCGGATTCATCAACGCCAAGGCGCCTGACCGCCTGCCGGTTGACAAAGAGATACCTGCAATCCCGGTCCATCATATAGACCGAATCTTCAGTGGATTCGATAAGCGAGCGGTATTTTTCCTCGCTCAGGCTTATCCGTTTCCCGGCCCTGACATATTCGGTAATGTCAATGAATGACACGGCCGTGTACCCGGCGCCCTTCAGCCCGTTGCGTATTATCAGCACATCCCTGACCGACCCGTCCTTCAGCGCCAGCTTAAAATTCGTGCTTTGGGCGGTGCCGGGGCCATTGGGGCCGGTAAACTCCTGGTGTTCTTTCGTCGTGGTCAGGTCGCCGCCGACAACGAGTTCCGGCCATTTTTTCTTTTGTATGTCGCCCTTCCCGTATTTTGAAAGTTTGAGAAACTGCCGGTTTGCGTGGAGTATCGTCCCGTCGGGATCGGCGATTATCGCGGCTATTTCCGACGATTCGAAAAAGGCCTGATGTATGTCACTTCTGTCCAAATTCTTGTGGGCCATTCCTTGAGAACTCTTTCGAGTATATCACGCGATTCTTGATATTGCTAATATTATACCCGTGTTACTCATCTTTTTTTAGAACCGTCCGGTCCCTTGAATACCTTGCCGGGGTTTAGAAGACCTTTCGGATCGAAGGCATCCTTGACCCTTTTCATGAGAGGCAGAACCTCTCCGCCAAGCTGCAGGGGAAGATAATCCATGACCGTCAGTCCGACGCCGTGTTCGCCTGTAAGGGAACCTCCCATCGCAACCGTTTCGCGGTAGATCTGTTCGAGCAGACGGTACGCCTCGTCAAGCTCCGCAAAATTCCTGCGCCGATAGAGTATCGTCACATGAAGATTGCCGTCCCCTGCATGGCCGTATGTGGCTATCCGCAGCGCATCGCCGTGTTTGAGGTTTCGCACGAACCGGACGAGAAAAGGGAGCTTATACCGGGGAACGGCGACATCCGCCTCCAGGTGGTCTTTGCCCAGGGCCTTAAGCGACGGCAGCACTTCCCTGCGCGAGAGCCAGAACCTGTCGGCCTCCGCATCGTCGGCGGCAAGGTGCACATCGAATGTCCCGGGAGCATTCCTGCACAGGGCGTGCAACTCGCGGGCCTCATTGTCGACTGCGTCCTCGCTGTGCCCGTCGATCTCGATGAGGACCATTGCGGCGGCCGTGCGGTCAAGGGGGATGTTCAAATAACCGGCCACGGTGTTTATCGCGATTGTATCCATCAACTCCACCGCACAGGGCATAATGCCGGTCCTGAATACCGCCACGATGAGGTCGGCCGCCGACACCAGGTCATCGAGGTAAGCAACGATTGTCCGGCGGACGCGCGGCCGTGTCAGGATACGCAGCGTGATCTTCGTAATAACAGCGAGTGTCCCCTCCGAGCCAGTTATAAGCGAGATGAGGTCGTATCCCGCAACATTCTTGAGCGTTTTCCCGCCGAGGGTTATTGTCTCGCCCGATGGGAGTACGGCTTCAATGCCGCGTACATAATCCCGGGTCACGCCGTATTTTACCGCGCGGGTGTATCCTGCATTCTCCGCCACATTTCCCCCGAGTGTACTGTCGACGGTGCTTGACGGGTCCGGCGGGAAGAAGAGCCCCCGTTCGTTCAAGGCCTTTTGAAGGTCGTTGGATATGACCCCTGGTTCCACGACGGCAAACATGTTCGCCTCGTCTATCTCGAGGATCCGGTTCATCCGCGGGAATGCGAGGACAACGCCGCCGGTTACCGGCACCGCGCCTCCCGACAGGCCCGTCCTTCCTCCCTGCGGAGTGACCGCGACATTGTGCATAGAACAGCATCGCATGATCCGCGAAACCTGTTCCGTATTCTCGGGCAGGACAGCTGCCTGCGGCAGCGAATGCCTTTCCGTCGCGTCATATGAAAAGTGAGAGAGATTATCCTTATCGGTGATGATCTGGTCTTCTTTGAGGAAGTTTCCTATTTCGCGCAAGAAGTCGTCAAAGGCCATACTTCGTCAATTATATCCGTCAGGCCCCGAAGGAGCAACAGAATTAGCTCGCACGGCGAGCGACCTGTCATACGTAAACGATGTCGAGCGGAGTTTTCGTCAGCCTCTCAAGCCCGTCTTTTCGCACCACAAAATCCACTTCAATTCCTATTGCGCCCTCGCCGGGGAAGATGAACTTCGGCTCGAAGGCGAAGACCATGCCTTCCTTCAAGAGTATCTTGTGGCGCGGAGTGATGACCGGCAGTTCGTTGATCTCGAGCCCGAGGCCGTGGCCGATGAATGCGACCTGGCCCTCTCCATGCCCCATGAAATGGGCTTCGAGGCCCGCCTCCTTCACGCGCTTGAAAGCCCTTCCGAAAATTTCGGTCCCGTCGATGCCTTCCTTTGCGAAGCCCATCGTCTCTTCGATGATCTCCCGGGAGACCTCGAAGGGTTTATGGAAGACGTCTTTGAGCGGTCCCGTTGCGTATGCCCGTGTCTCGTCGGTGATGTACCCGTTGTAGCCTCCCCCGTAGTCGACGATCACGGGGACGCCGTGCCTGACCACATTGACGGATGCGCCCTGTCCGATGGCGTGGGTGAGCCCGATGCCGGATATCGGGACATCGGCGCCCGAGGTCACCGTCGTCGAATACCCGTGGGTGACGTAGCAGCTCATCATTTCCTGGTTGAGGCCCCGCATCCTCAAAAATCCCTGGTGCCCCCGCTTTCTGCCTTCGGCAAGAAGCTCCGCATCGATATCGACCTCGCGGATGCCTTCTCTTATTATGGTCTTTGCCTTTTCGAAGACGCGCTCGCAGATTGCGCCCGATTTCCTGAGCTGTTCGATCTCGAATTCGCTCTTCGTGATCTTGCAGTCACGGATGATCGCGGAGAGGTCGCCGACATCGGCGAGCCCCAGCAGCGATTTCCATCTTTGATATATCGCGACGGGGACGACATCGAGTTCCATTGCACACCGCGCCGGGTACATCTTCTTTTCGACCAGTATATCCTTTACCTCTTTGTCCCGCTTGATGGGAATGATCTCGAGAGGGGTCTCGATCCGTGCGCGGTAGAGGCTCTTCTCGACGAAGAACGCCGGGCCGTGCTCCGCGGATACCGCGAGGACCCCGCGCTGGAGCGTTCCCGTGAAATACAGGATATCGACGTTCTGGAGAATGATCGCAAGCTCGATGCCCTGCGCCGCCATCCCTGCACGAAGCTTGTCGATCCGTGCGTCTATCTCGTATCCCGGTGTGAGATCACCGGTGTTTAGCGTCTTCAACATAGCGTATGATCCTCCCGGCCGCCTCTGCAACAGGCACCTTTTCAAAGTCTTTGCTCTCGCGTCTCTTTATCTCGACGATGCCTTCTTTAAGCCCCCGCTCGCCGATGGTCACCCGAAGGGGTATCCCGATCAGGTCGCAATCCTTGAACTTAACGCCCGGACGCTCATCGCGGTCGTCCATGACCACGTCGATCCCCTTGCTCAAGAGCTCTTCATATATGGCCCCGGCAACGTTCATGCTCTCGTCGTGGCCCGTGTTGACGGGAAGGACATCGACCTCGAACGGGGCGATAGGAATGGGCAGTATCATGCCGTTCTCGTCGTTCCCCTGTTCGATCGCCGCTGCGACGGTCCTGCCGACGCCGATCCCGTAGCACCCCATGATCATGAACTGCTCCTTGCCTTCGTTGTCGAGGAAGGTCGCGTTCATGGCCTGCGAATATTTGAGGCCGAGCTTGAAGATGTGCCCGACCTCGATGCCTCGTGTCGCAACGAGCTTGCCGCTATCGCACCGGGGGCACCCGTCCCCGGCGACGGCAACCTTTATATCGTAGAAGCCCTTCACGGTAAAATCGCCGAGGTTGGCGTCGACGACGTGAACGTCGCGCTCGTTGCCGCCGATAACGAAGTTTTCCATGAACTTGAGGTCCATGTCCGCGTAAAGGGGTATTGTGAGGCCGATGGGCCCGGAGAAGCCGAGCAGGCCTCCCGTGACCTCCTCGATCGTCCGCTCGTCCGCAAGCTCGAGCGAATCGAGCTTCAGGAGGTTCTTCAGTTTCGTGTCATTTATCTCGCGGTCGCCGCGGACGAGGACGCCGATGACCCCCTGGTCTGTATTGTAGATGATCGTTTTGAGGAGTCTGTCCGGGGTTATCCCGAGGAATTTCGAGACCTCGTCTATCTTGCGCTGGCCGGGTGTCGGCACGCGTTTGCTGAGGCCGGCTTTCGCGCCCGGAGGCTCGATCCCCGTGACACCGACCTCGGCCCTTTCCAGGTTCGCGGCATACCCGCACGCATCGCAGGATATAATGATGTCCTCCCCGGTGTCCGCGAGCACCATGAACTCGTGGGAAAAGCTCCCGCCGATCTGCCCGGTGTCCGCCTCGACGACGCGGAATTTGAACCCGCACCGCTCGAAGATGCTGACGTACGCCTCGTACATGTCCTTGTAGCTTTTCTCCGCCGCCGGCTCGTCCGCATCGAAGCTGTACGCGTCCTTCATCGAGAACTCACGGGAGCGCATTATGCCGAAGCGGGGGCGTATCTCATCCCGGAACTTGTTCTGGATCTGGTACAGGTTGACGGGCAGGTCCTTGTATGATTTTACCTCGCGCCGCACGAGGTCGGTGACGACCTCCTCGTGCGTGGGCCCGAGGCACAGTTCGCGGTTGTTCCGGTCGACAAAGCGCAGGAGCTCCTTGCCGTATTTCTCCCAGCGCGTGCTCTCGACCCACAGCTCCTTCGGCTGGACCGCCGGCATGAGTATCTCCTGGGCCCCCTTCCTGTTCATCTCTTCGCGGATGATCCGCTCGACCTTCCTGAGTGACCGCAAACCGAGGGGAAGCCATGTGTACACGCCCGATGCGAGGCGCCGTATGAAACCCGCCCGGAGCATCAGCCGATGGCTCGCTACCTCGGCTTCCTTCGGGTCTTCTTTAACAGTCGGAATGAACATTTTGGAAAACAGCATGATTGCTCCTTACAATGATGTGAGCGATGCCTGTTGCCACGAGATTCGCAACGGATTGATGTGCAGATCTCAAAAAGCTGAGAAAATCTACCACTTTTTGACGTTATGGGCAAGACCTCAAGATGCCGTCAGACGCAAGACGTAAAACGTAAAACGTACGTACAGACATTCGGGGGGAAGATCGGGAACCCTGACGCCTGAGGACGTGGGCGGCTGACAGCGGGAAGGACAGGCCGCTTCCGGCGCGGCACCGGGCTATTCTATTCCATGAATGCCACGATCGATCAACGACAGGGCCGAACGCGCAAGGATCACGCCAACCTCAAGACTGCACCCCCGCACCTGGCTCACCATCCGCTGGGTAAACCCGTTCGTTATGACGGTATGCTCGGCCGGAACGGCGCTTCTCAGCCCTTTCTTTGCCGTTTGCATCTTTATTGCAGGTGTGGTCATTCAACTTATGGCTTCGGACAATTCTCCCGGGTCGGTTTTCGCGAGAAAGCCCGGAGACACCGCAATTCTTCTCGGAGAGGATGAATACGGAATACCGGTCCTCCTGCCGGTGTCGGAAGTAACACGCCACGGGATGCTCATCGGTACGACGGGATCGGGCAAGACGACTGCCATTAGAAGCGTCGCAGAGTCGATCATGAAACTCGGCGGCGGGTTTTGTTTCATAGACGGCAAATCGGACGTGACCGATACATACGAAGTGCTTTATGAAATAGTGGACAGCTGCGACCGGCTGGAAGATTTGCTCGTCCTCAATTTCCTTAACCCGTCGCAATCCCACACATTTAATTTCATGACCCACGGCGATGCCGATTTTCTCGCCGAGATCATGACAGGGTTCTTAAAGCAGGCCGGGGGGGACCAGGTTTACTGGCAGGAGCGAGGAAAGATACTCATGAAGGCGGTGCTTGCCCAACTGGTATACAGAAGGGACCACCCCGACATTTTCGGGGATTACGGGCTTACCCCATCTGAGGTCCGCCGTCATCTTTCATTCGATGCGGTCCTCGCCCTGGAGGCGGATAACAGGTATCCGTTACACGACGACGGAATACCCGTAAAGGCCCGGCTCAGGGCATTGCTTAACGAATTGCCCGGCTGGGAGGAATACCGTACTGCAAGTCAGGGAGGCAGAATGTCATCGGCGGCGGCCGAGGTGTTGCGCCAGTACGGGTTTTTTGTCCAGCAATGGGGGGCTCCCCTTGACCTTCTTGCCGGAACATTCAACCGGATATTCGATACCGATGCGCCGGAGATCGATATGGTCGACGTGGTTGCCAACAGCCGTGTACTTGTTGTTCTCCTGCCGTCATTGTCGTATTCGCTTTCAACCCTTCAAGCACTGGGGAGGTTGACCCTCAACGCTTTTAAGATTGCCCTCACAACAGCTCTGGGAACGAGGGTCGAAGGCGACTACGAAGAGATCCGCCGTGAGGTGAAAAGACGGCGGCCGGAGGTCCCTTTTACACTGATCGCCGACGAATACGGTTCATATGCTGTGGAAGGTTTCGATACGGTGCTTGCGCAGGGCAGGTCCCTGGGATTCGGGGTGGTCATATCGGTCCAGGAGCTGGCGTCACTCTTCAAGGCTTCCGAAACTGACGCGAAACGCCTGATAGGCAACACAAATTACAAGATTATAATGAAAGTCGAAGACACGGATACAGCAAAATTCCTCGGAGAGAGAGCGGGAGAATCATTTTTCATGATGCCGAATATCCGCAACGAAGGTGCAGTAGTGGAAAATCTCGGCAATTGGGACGGGACGTATGCCTTTCAGAAAGGGAACAGGATCGAAGTGAGAGACCTGACCGGTCTTACAACAGGTGAAGGCTATGTGTTTGCCGGGGATGTGGTCAGGCGCTTCAAGACCCGTTATATCCCTCCCAGAGGTAATGTCAGAGAAATGCTGCTCACCAAATATGTTAAGAGGTAAAAGCCCGGCACCGTAAGATAGAGCTGCCGGCACCCGGACCGCGGAGCAGAGCACAGGCTACCAGTTGACCTTGATGACATTGCCCACGTCAAGGCCGCAGTTATGCAAGGTGCTGACAGCTACGGATGAGAGTGTTTTGTAGGATGTCAGGCATGACCCGATAATAATGAGCTTTCCGCCCCCGCTGCCGCCCTTCGCCGCTTCGTTGCCGTGTGCCAGCCGGATAAGCCCCCTGATTATAAGGAAGACCCCGATTACCGGTATGACAGGTGAAACGGTCGACTGGGCATTGTTCAAGAATTCCATGATCATTTCAGTCATATGAAACCTCTTTGTCGATGAATGCTGCTATTTAACATATAGCAAAGAGGGAGTTTATCCGGTGAAAGAAGAAACAAAAGTTCCGCGTGTTAAAGAAGACAGCCGGGCGCTCGCCATTGAAATAGGGGTGTTCAAAGGTCTCAGGTTTTCTTCGACAGCCCTCATCGTGCTCCCCGCGGCGACGCTGGCGCTGTCCATGATGATCGTTATGGCATCGATCGTGATCGTTGCGGTGGGCAAGGGGAAGGATAAGATTGTGTTTATGGATGCAACGGGCCGGCCGTCATTGATCCGGGTCGATGACCCGGACAGAATATACTGGCCGGAGCTCGAGATCTTCTGCAAGGATGCCATAAAGGACATCCTTGCATGGACGTATGTTGAAGTGAAATCGAAGGAGGACCTTGCCGGCAGGATGGCCCGTATGTCGCGCCATTTCGATCCCGCAGCATTCAGGGCATTTTACGAGCCCTACAAAGACAATTACCTCAAATCGCTGTCAGACCAAAAACTGGTCGTGACCGCCGAATGGCATAATCTCAAAGACGCGAAGTTGCACGGGAAGGAGGCCGTCGTTCTCGTGGCGGTAAGGTTAAACGCGGTACGCGTTGTCGGTGAGGAGGCTGCCAGTGCTGATATCAAGACCAAGATATATGAGATAAAGCTATATAAAGGAGTGCGCAGTGTGGAAAACCCTTTTGGCCTTTACATTGTTCGTTTTTCTGAGCCTGCCGGCGGCTGATGCCGCAGCGGACAGGCCAGTGGAGACGGAAAAACAACAGCAGCAAAAGCACCTGCCGGAAGACCAGGTAATTATCCCCCCGTTTGACCTTCCGGAGAAGGACATAGTGGAAATGAAGGACAAGGCTCAACGCTTGAAACCGATTATCGAAAAAGACAGGGATTTAACACGAATAAAAATAATTGATATAGAGGAAATTCCGGGAATCGTACCGAAGTTGCATCTTGCGTATGGATATGGCACAGTGCTGAACCTGCCGTTCTCCTTTGCCGGTGAGGATGTCGCGATCGGCTCCCGGGAAAAGTTCACCATCGAAATTAAGGACACTTCACTTGTCATCTTTCCTCTCAAAGAATTTAAAACTACAAATTTGATAGTGTTTGAGAAAAAGGACGGGATCTCTTTGCCGCATCATTATCTCCTTGCGGAGGACCTGTCATCGGGAGAAGCCGACCTGACGGTCAACGTAAGACGACGAAGCGTGAACGATGTTTCTTCAGCAACGGATGCAGTGGTGCGTATGATAACCACGCAAAATTTACCAGAAAAAGGTTCGGCCGAAGACTTGCTGCTTGAAGGACGATCACCCTCGCTTGTGAGGCTTGATGAATACCCGTTTCTGAGCATGATGAAGCTCGTAAAGCCGGACCTGTACGTCTTCATGATAGCTGGCAGGGTAAGCCCTGTCGGCACCGCGGAATTCTGCATCGATCTCGGAAACGGCACAAGCATAATAGGCTCACGTCAACCCCGCGTCGCGGTACGGAGGATAAGTGATGGGAAAACTTTCAGATACCGGCATTAATGGTTTCATTCTTGTTTTGCTCGCCGTTTTGATCATTATTGTCCACCAGCCGGTCAGGGCCGGGCAAACTGAAGTGGAGACCGCAATGCCGCCGTCGGCGACACTGTCCCCGGTTATATCTGTACTGGCGAGGCAGGTCGCTTTTGTAAAGACCTTTTCCATCGATTTTCCTTATCAGTATGAACCGGGTTCTTCAGATGGGGGCAAAAACAGGCATATGAAAGGTAGTGCAAAGAAATGAGGAGCGAATGAAGAAAGCAGACCATAATCTAAGGTTGGTTGTTTTACTCGTCCTGATCTTCCTGGTTTCGTGGGGGTGTTCGCCTGCGATCCGCCAGATATCAAATGACGCTATCGAAAAGGAATCGGTACTGGCGGCCCGCGATGAAGGCAGGCAACAGGGAAGACAGGAGGGCATAAATATATGCAGGACGGAAATTGATGAAATGTTGAGGGATTTCGTCCGAAGATATCGAGATCAGCTTCTATATCTTGAATTGGTGAAGGGCGGCGCGATAATGCCGGCACAGGTGCGGCTTGTATACAACCCGGCGAAGATAAGCAGCGATGGGAGCAGCTACTCAGCCCCGGGGCTTACCTGGAAGATCGTTTCACCACCCCAGTTTGTCAGCAACGATGCACAGGGCGACTGGCTAAAGAAGGACAGGGCGAACTTCTGCTATTTTCTGGTCGAATCTTTTTTCACTGAGAGCGAGGCCTTTCTCTTTCTCGGCAATACGAAAAAACCGGATGACGCGTTCCTTACGATCGCACCCTACGGAGATGGCGGGAGATGGGCCGTCATTGGTAAAGCTTTTAAAGGAAGGTGCGACGATACCCTGCTGTTTTACAAAAGGCTTGGCCGGCAGCCTGCCCGCATAGATTAGAAGAAGATGCTGATCCGATATTCACCGGGCAAATATGATGATCGGATACCATTCCCGGTGCAAAAAAGGGTTTCTGCCTGCGAGCGAACTGGCAATCACCGTGAATTACTTGTTCTTGAGATTGCTGGCGGCAGGTCGCACGAGCTGAAGATCGATGAATGTTCATCGTTGATGTCCCGTCAAAACAGGGCAAAATCGTGGTTGAAGCTGGTTGGTCTGTTCCTGCTTATTGTTGCCTTCTGTGTCGGAACGAATAACATTATATCGCGGCTCTGCGCGGGTGGCCGCAGCCTGGGAATTCTCGTCATAGTCCAGCTCGTTATGAGCCTTGCCCTGCTTACCTATCTAACCTGGGTTTTCAAGACAACCATCGAGCGACACATATACGGCGGTCTGAAACACAGTCTTGGAGAGATCTATTTCCAGTCTGAAAAAGAAAGATCGCTGTTCGGTGATATCTCAAGAAATGAGAGGAGAAACAGAGATGGTTCAAAAGCTTAGAGCGATCAAAAGGGCGATACGGGAAATTCCCCCGCCGGGCTGTATTTTCCCTGTATTTTTCGCATCCGGTTTCGTGTTCTCACGGGAGGCGCAGGCTGACACATTCAGTGTCACATGGGGTGAAGGATCGAATACCGCTGAATCGTTTTTAACGAATCTTTCCACGATGTTGATGAACGGGCTCCTGGCAATATCGTTCTGTGCCGGTACAGGCCTCATTATATGGGGATTCGTTTCAATGGCGAACAGGGACAGTAATCCTCAGGGAGCACAGGGGGCCTGGAAAAAGGTCGCATTCGGGGGATGTCTGGTATCGCTTTCTTTCATCCTGGGGATAGTGAAGGCAACAATGAAGAGTGCGGCAGGATGATGAGCCAGAGAAAA